>Ga0268276_1000509_pt1 | contig 45763 bp, 41 predicted proteins | sample saktaG_4_FD_190145 | JGI IMG/M metagenome (GOLD analysis project Ga0268276, IMG submission 190145) | Saline water microbial communities from Sakinaw Lake, British Columbia, Canada - sak_2010_1_5_45m | ecosystem: Environmental > Aquatic > Non-marine Saline and Alkaline > Saline ...
CTCCATTAAAAACGTATACGTGTCTAACTGCAGTTGGAATCTATCATAAACTTTTGCCGCCGAGCTTCCGGTTGACTTGTAATCTAGAGGGGCTATCTTGCCTTCCTCAAATTCTAAAACGTCGTCAACTGCGCCGAAAAGTGTTGCTTGTAAATCCTGGTCAAAATATCTTATTCCGGCAAAGTTATTCCGCCACTGGTTTAATAGTTTCTGATTTGGAAATAATTTTGCGTTAATGTTATTTTCTTGCAACAACGGGTGTGATAAATTTTTTGCCCTATACGTGTCAAACTCTTCTTTTAATAATCCATCAACAGCGGAATTTAAAGCATAAGGATACGGCGGAGGTCTTTTTATGCCCAAATTTTTATCCAACCAAAAACAATGCGGACACTCCAAAAACAAATTCAAAGAATTTGGCGATAATTGTATTGCTTTCCCCTCCATATTTTAATTTATTCTATCATAACCCACCGCCACTTGCCATACTGGTCTTTGTGGAATTTATAGCTTTTATAATTATATTTCTCGATAAGCTCTCTTATCTCGTCTTTTTGCCTTGAATTGAATTCCATAAAAATTTTCCCTCCGGAAACTATGTGTTTTTTAGCCCCGCTCAAAAGCTTCTTAGCATAAAAAAGCCCGTTTTTACCGCCGAATAATGCCATGTGGGGCTCGAACTTTAGAACCGGTTTCTCAACCTCATTTCTGGTTGTAATGGGAGCGTATGGCGGATTAGCAAAAATAAAATTATACTTTCCTTTTATATTCGAAAAAACATCAGATTCAATAACCTCACACCTCTTTTTATCTAACTTATTAAGCTTACAGTTGATTTTTGTCTGCTCTAATGCTTTTTTGTCTTTTTCTGCAAAGTGGACTGTCGCACAATAGACATTAAAAAGTAGGGCTACGCCAATACATCCCGAACCTGCGAATATATCTAAAATTTTCAAACTTTTTTTATTATTTTTTAATTCACTGATTGCTTTTTCTACCCAAAATTCTGTTTCCGGTCTCGGAATAAAAGTTTTTTTAGATAAATCAATCTTGCATCCCAAAAATTCTGTAAATCCAATTACATAATCCAACGGCTCACCCCGCTTGAGCCGTTTAATATCTTGATAAAAACTCCGGGTTGCCCTGCCGGAATATTTCTCTTTCAAAAGCCAGCTTATTTCTTTTTGCATATCCATTTTTATAGATTACCATAAAATTTTAAAGTTTTCATTTTTAAATAAAATGAGGGGACCCACAGGGGGGTCCCCAGAATGTCAGCAAGGCAGAGCCAAGCTGCATCCATCAAACTGCTGGCTGCCAGTTGGGGTCCATCTCGCGAAAGACCCCTTCGTCTTGGGAAAGCACATTCCCGATGATCGACCTGTCGACATCGTTCAGGGGAACGCCGGCTGCCAGCTTCGCCAGCACGTGAGGAATCGGGAATCGAATCGCGTGTCCCAGCATCAGCACCTCAGTCAGCATGTCGCCATTTGACTGAGGAACGAAAATGTCGCCGACGTTGTCAGAGCCGAGCAGAACCGGCACTCCGCGCATGCACAATTCCAGCACCCTGGCTATGGAATTGTGGATAGGAGCACTCACTGGACGGAGCTGGCGCATGGAGATTGCTGCCGTCGGGCAGACAATAACTCCAAGATGAAGGTCCACGAGCCAGTCGAGCAGCCTGGCGAATCTCCGCTCGTCGTAACAGGAAGGAGAGATCATGTGAATCAGCCAAATCGTCGGACCGTCGTATCCCGGAACCTGCGGTTGCTCACACCAGCCGCGCAGGCCTTCGATAAGGGTCTCTGTCCCGGCTTCGTCCGAAGAGTTGGCTTGATCCAGATGAATCTGGACGGGCTTGTGCAGACTGCGGGCAAGTCCGATTACCTCGCGGAGGTGCTCGCGGTAACCGATCCTGCCGTCGCGATCATGCAAGCCCGAATGATCGTCTTTCTCCGGCAAAGCAGCCAGAAAACTCACGTTCGGGTTAGCCGCGGCTTCTGCAAACACTTCCCATCGTTTGGTTTCACGCTTGAATCCGAAGATGGGCGTGGGACCGATTTCGAGCGCGAGCTGTCCGGCGTACTTTGCCTTCAGCTCGGCTGCAACTCTGATGGCGAGTTGACCGGCTTCGCCGATGTCCGGAGTTGCATCGATGCACGTAGAAAACCTTGTGGTTCCGTAGCCGATCAGGCGCTCGAACACTGAACTCATGCGCGCACGAAGGTTTTCTTCGGTGTAGGCCAAGCCGTCGTGCAAATTGCCTGTCGCCTTCTGTTTCGCTCGCAAAGACCATGCAGCAGCGGCCAGCGGATCTTGAAAGATGTGGGCCAGATACTCGCTCGTTATAGTATCTGCCCTGCAGCCATGGCCGTGAGCATTGTCGAAGCCACCCAACTCTTCGACAATCTTCAGGAACATCCTGTCCCAAGGCGAAAGAGCTCGTGGGACTAGAGGTGAATGACCGAGCTGGGCTTTTGTGTTCAGCGTTTTGGTCACAGTTTACTCCTCTGCAAAATCAGTGACCGATTGGGAAAGAACAAAACGACACATTTTCACTAATTCTACTCTTGCATAATATCGTGTCAATAGCTTACGCTGCAACTCAAAAGCCCGCGCTTCGCGCGGGCTTTTGAGTTTCTGTTTAAAGTTTTTTACTTTTCAGACGATAATATAGCAAAAACAAAACAAATAATATGCCAACAACTACCGATAAGGCCATGTAATAAGGACAAACAAGGCCATATAAAACAATCAGTATAATTATTGTAGCAAGGGCAAAAATCCACCTTTTTGTTTTATTTTCTCCCTCCCTTCCTTTTTCCAGCGAGAGTAACAACAAAATAGTTATGGCAACTATGAAAAGAAAAATAATCAAGCAAAAACTTATTCCACCCTTAAATAAATCCGAGAGAGATGCTAAGAAAGGATTTGCGAAATTCGTATTGCCTTGAGGTTCTTGCGCAGGATTTTGCCCTTCTTGCGGATTTTCTTCCGCACCAGTACTTCCTGTGCCCGCTATCGCAACCGGTCCTGGATTTTCTGGAACAAAAACGGTTTCTGCCGCCATAATTCCGGGCACAGTAAAACTATGTTCTGTACTAACTGCAAAAGAACCCCGCGAAACAACTCTGTAATAATATGTAACGCCAGGAACCAATCCTGAAATGTTCATAGAATGGAGAACCACAGGAGACGAATCTTCCACATTTGAATGAGCATAACCGTAATTTGGCGGGTTGTTTAGATCAAAAGCATGCGTCTCATATTGTGAAGAATAGATTACTCTGCTTGTAGCCGGATGGTTGGTCTCCCAAGTAATATCTGTTTGGTTAGATGCAACGGGCGAAGAGGCCTCATCAAAAATTATTAATCCGGTATTACCGCTAAAATAGCTACTTCCGCCAGTCGGACCTCCGCTGGGTGGTATTTCATCGCCTATTGTTTCTTGGCCAAAAATTCCAACATCAAAATTAAAACCAACCTGGTTACTTTGGTACTGATTACCAGCATCCGGAACAAAAGTAATGGTAAAATAATATCTTTGCGTATCGCCTGCGTCCACATCAGAAAGTTTTTTCTGCCCCGCTGTAAAAAAGTCTGCTAGAGAGGACTCATATAAATCAGTGGCTCCATCTCTAATCACCAAGTTAAGCTGGTCAGCAAAACAAGTTCCAGAGCAAGAAGTATAACTTGTGGCTTCAACTCCTATCACTTCGGTGTCTAAAGTATTATTGGTAACATCAACCCACCTGACAACATCTTGACCGGGTAAAAAGTTTGCTTCGTTGAATAAAGGATGAACGCCAGTCTCAAACTGAACATTAAAAGGAACGGGAGGAACGGGAAAAGCAGAAACTGAAGAAGCCGGCAATAATCCGATTGCTAAAAGCGTAAAACCCGCTATCAGAATTATTTTTTGTAATTTATTCATATTTTTTTTATTCGGCCACAGCGCCCGCAGAATCTGCAGAACCGCTGTCTGAAGACCCCGTGGTTGCTTCAGAAGACGCATTTGAATCTCCCCCGCTGTCGCCGCTGTTATCAACTGATTCAATCACATTCTGCGAATCGTCTGAAGGAGTAACAATATCTGCATCATTGTCTGCAGAATTATCAATCGCCTCCGGCTCAACAGGAATTTCTATTACATCTTGAATTTGCGCAGCATCGTCATCTGGAGCTTGAATTTCCTCGCCAACATTTTCTGGTGCATCTATTGTTGTATCGTTTGTTGTATCGTTTTCTTGAACTATATTATCCTCTTCTGAAACAACCTCTTCTGTTGGTGCAGTTTCTTCTACATTGATTTCTGGATTGTCTTCGGTTTGGTCCACAGAATTATCTTCTGGCACTAAACAGACAGTATCGGTTAATATAATTTCGCTCACGGTTTCTCCTTCTGTTTCCAGCGGAGTTAGCTCTTCTTCTAAGACATTTGGCTCACCCGGCGTTGGAACAGGATCTACCCAATTTATCGAACCATCGGGAATTCTTGCATATGATTTGTTTTCTGGAACCTCGCCGTTAAAAGTGACTACACTATAATGGTCTTGAATTTCAGAATCGTCTAATGCCCGACCATAAACCTTAACTTCATCAATCATTCCATCAAAGTAATACCCGCTGGCATAACTGCCAATGTAAAAATCATCATTATTATAAACAATAGTTTGTACAGTTGATGTTCCGTCGCCAACTCGCACGCCGTCTACATAAAACCACACCTTAGAACCATCGAAAACACCCACAATATGGTGCCACTCGCCATTCCATACTGAAGTAGCGCTGGCAGAAGGAGATAAGACATATCCGCCTGCATAACCGATATAAAACCTTGCTCCGCCAGTAGAACCAGTGTAAAGGGCATACGAGGCCCAACTGCCGTTATAATGTTTACCGGTAATATATTTGTAAGTGCCGGGACTTCCTACATTCTTAACCCATGCCTCAAGCGTAATCATATTTGGTTTTAAACTATCAGAATCATTAACTGTAACATTATCGTTTCCATCAAAGCTTAAGCCTCCATTAATTTTTCCAGTATTAAATACGGCACCGCTATTTATTCCGTTATTTCCATTTCCGCTTTTGTCATTTGTATCGTTATCTAATGGAAAATAAGCAGATAAATTATTAGTCCGTCCAGGAGTATTGTTTACATTATATTCGGGCGCTTGATATGAATAAGAATCTACTTGCATATCATTGTTGTTGTAAAGGCCAACAGTATCAGAAGTATTATCTAAAATTTCTCCATTCATAAAAACCACCGACCAGCCGTGGCTGGGCACAATTGTATCGTTAGACATTGTGTTGGAACTGGTAATCGGTACTATATTGCCTTGTGAATCTTTAATATACCAATTGTTAACATCAATATCGTTATCTGTTTTGTTATACAACTCTACCCATTCGCCGTTTAATCCTGTCTGATTGTCTTCTCCCTTTGGATTAGGTAAGAATTCATTAATAACTACAGGAGGATTCCAATAATTTGCTTTAATGGTATTTTCAACTTCTTCTGTATCGGTAAATCCCCCAGCTCCATAACTACTGTCTTCTTGCCAACCCTCAAAGGTAAGTTTAAAATTACAAACAGCGCCCTGCAAACTATCCGGCACCCCAGAAGACAAAGTAGCATTAAAAAGCCACTCCTCAGGAGCAGCAAATAAAAATGGACCGCAGTCAAAACTATTAAGAGCAGTATCCGTGCATTCAACTCCATCCCCATCTAGATTTGCTTCTAAATTAAGGTAATCGCATAGGTCGCCATTTAAATCTTTGGCTGAAACTTTATACTTAAAATTTAAATTTCCATCATTATTTATATTTATGGTCTTTAAAGTATTTTGCGCTGGCGTTATGTCTGGCGAAAAATCTGGCGCTGACGGGATTGAAAAATCCAGCGTTCCAGCCGCATAAATATTATTTGCGCTGATTTCAGTGTCGCTAAAAAAACTCACTGTATTGCCAACAGTTGAAAATCCTGTCCAGCTGATGCCGACAACCATCAAAAGCGCGAGTATTTTAAAAACAGATTTTTTAATTGTCATTTTGTTTAGGTTCAGATTTTTTCCTCTTTTTAACTTCTGCATAAATTTTTCTAATCTCGTCGTAAATAACAATTCCTGCGGGCACTATTATTATCAGCATAAACCCAATCGGTCTTTTAATAAAATTCACGAGATATCCCAAATAAGGGATAGAAAATAAAACTTTTCCTATAATATCGCTTTTTTGAATTTCTTTGACGTCTGGCGCGTTGTTAGCATCTCCCTTTGTAATATAAACTGCATTGCCACCAACAACTTTTATATCATGAATCCTGTGCGTAATTGGCGTCTGTGTTTTTGTATTCAGCCCAAATGTAATAATATCTCCTATTTTGTAATCTGCTTCCGGCTTTACCACAACCACAGCGCCTGTTTTTATCGTTGGTTCCATTGAGCCTGACAAAACAGTCATTATTTTGTAATTTCCTGTTATTGGAACAATAGAAATGATCAGCAAAAGAGCAATCAGCGTTAAAAATCCCAAAAAAATGTAATAAGATACTTTCAAAAATTTCATATCTTGAGATCTTTATAGATTACCCCAACAATTCACAAGGAAATTTTGAGGTAATCGAAAAAATCTAAATTAGTTATTGGTATCGTCGTACTGAATTAGATGAGTTTCAAGCAAATAGCTTGAAAGATGCCAACCGGTCATTTGAGTGCCGTTAAAATCGCTAGATAAAACAAGCCATATCTTTGCACCACTGGTATTTGCATCACCTGTAGCTGGCAAGTCAGTCCCTAAGTCTACAGGACCACTTAATGAAATAGCGCCAGAAGGATCGGAATTTCCAGATCCGATTAGAAGACTGCCTGTTTGTGGCCATGGATCTTTGGCATAGATAAGACTATAATTTGCATTTCCCACTGGGGCTACACCGGTGAAACTATAATCAAAATTATCACCTGAGGGATTATATCTTAATACGCCATTGATTCCATCTCCTGTGATTGGATTCCATAATTGTTGGTCTTTATTATCTAGCGTAAGCAATGATCCCGGGCATCCTAAAGGATATTGGTTTCTTTTCTGTTCCGCTCTTATTATCAAATCTGCTGTTAAAGAATCACTCTGTACTTCGTTCCCGACTGTTCCTGGCAATGACCACTTAACACCATAATAAAGAATGTCAACAGCTGGCAATTCGCCAAAAGGTTCTGATAAACTTTGAGTGAGGTTTCCGGAAACTAATACATTTTCGTATTCTCCATCCAGGATATTATTTCCTTCTTTAGGATCTGTTGGACAGGCTGGCTCTTGACCGCATTGCCATCCCTGGATATCTCCTTCATCATCCCAAATCGTCCAAACGACACTATCATTTAGTTCCCCGTTTTGATCTTGCCCGCAGCTTGGTTCAGCGCCTAATTCCGGCTCAGTGCACTCATTTTCTTCATCTGCAACTAAATTAACTTCTATAAAACCACAAGCATCATTGGTAACATGCAAGCTCAAGGTTTTTTCTCCAGAGTCACCAGGCTTTACGTCATCTGATTCAAACAAGGGTCCACTCAACGGCTCGTCAATTTTGCCATCAATGTCAACCGTTAAATTTAATGTCCCAGCTCTTAATATATTTCCAGAACTGGTTTCTGTGTCGGAAAAATAAGCAGTTGTTGCGCCAATTGCTATTGCGGCGATCGCAACGATTATGCTTAAACTAATTATAATTTTTTTGTTCATTGTTTTTAATTGTTAATTTTATTTTTATTTCTTTTGTTTCTTCCTAAAAGAGCTAATCGACCTTTAATTAGTGTAAAAATAACTACATTTTAATAAGAATTTGATAGGACAATTTTACGATGCAATCATGCACAGACACAAAAAAACCGCATACTACAAAATCTGCGGTGTTTGATGGGACAAAAGTATTTCTGAAAATATTCTGGACATAATTTGCCTTTTTATAGCTTTTTTAAATTATGTTAAATCTTACTCCAAGAGCAGTTTCCATGTCAAGCTTTAAATCTTGGGATAGGACGCCAAGCTAAAACATTGATGATTCGTATCACGCTACAATATTATTTTCTATACTACTCCGCCCAAAAACCTTGTCAAGCTTCTGCAACGCAAAAGCCCGCGTTTCGTGCGGGCTTCTGTAATTCTTAAATCGTAAATCTTAAATCTTAATTCCTGTGATTTCCACTTCGGTATATGGCTGTCTGTGGCCGATCTTCCTGCTCTCTCTTTTCTTTGCTTTATATTTAAACACAATAACTTTATCTCCCTTCCCATGGCTTAAAACTTTTGCCTCAACTTTGGCATCTTTTACTATTGGAGTTCCAATCTCTACCTTTTTGTTTTTTTCAACTAACAAAACATCAGAAAAACTAAAGGCCTCCCCTTCTTTCTTATCTAACTTCTCCACTTTTAATTTGTCTCCGGGCTTAACAATATACTGCTTGCCCCCGGTTTTTATAATTGCAATCATAGTTTTGTATAATGGTTAGAGTTTATCAGAAAACCTGTTATTGGTCAAGTGTTTGCACTGGTCTTTCAACGTCATCAATTTCTATCTTTGACTCCCCTGCTGTAAGTTTTACCACATCCTTGTCTATTTTCTGCAATTCCTTGCCAGCTTTGTTATAGCTTGAAACAGTAACATCTAAGTGCTGCCCTAGGCGCTTCATATATTCTGAATATGTGAATAGGTGCTTGCCCAACCTTTCTACCTCTTTAATAATTGTCTGCGCCTGCTCAGAAATTTTTTGGTTTCTCAACCCCTGCAAAACCGTCTGTAAATATGCCAAGAATGAGGTTGGAGATACAACAATAACTTTTTTCTTTCCTGCATAATAAATTAAATTATTTGTATCTTCAGCAACAACTCCAACCTTATTTATTAACAAATCATAATAAACAGCTTCCGATGGAATAAACATAAAAGCAAAATCCATTGTTTTTTCTTCCGGTCTTACATATTTTGAGGTTTCGTCAATTCTTAATTTCAAGTCATTCACAAAAGCCACTTCCAAGCGCTTTTTTTCGGCCGGGTCATTTGTCTGCAACATTCTGTTATAGTTATCCAAAGAAAATTTTGAGTCAATGGGGATTATGCGTTTATCAACAAAAACAACTGCGTCAACAATTTCTCCATTAGTAAACCCGTATTGCATTTGATAAGAGCTGGGGGGCAAAACATTTTTTAAAACTGTTTCCAAATAATACTCTCCTAAAATCCCCCGCTGTTTTGGATTTTTTAAAATGTCTTGCAATCCTTTTAATTGGTCGGCAAAACCCACAACCTGCCTGTTTGTTTCGTCTAACTTAGTCAATTTCTCTGTAACGTTTCTTATAATATCGGCTGAATGTTTAAACTGCTCTTGAACGTTTTTATTCGACTCTGAAAGCTTTGAGTCCACAGCATTGGCAATCTGCGCTATTTGTTGTTGCAACATCAAAAGCGAGCCGTCTCCGCCAGCTGGCGGATTTTCTCCCTTTTTTCTTAACAACAAAAAAATTGCCACCACCATCCCAACCGCAATTATTATTAATAATATATTTGTAATATCCATATATTTTATTCTACTATACTATATCCAAAAAGGCGAGATATTCTCGCTTTTTTGGATTTTACACACGCCTAAGGCTTGATTAGATGGCGAACGCACAACCATATATGGCATTTAATTTGGCTCTGGTAGTCGGACCCACAAAACCAGTGCCCTTAGTTAAACCATAGGGAGCTAAAACTGCGGAAGTATATTTTTCCTGAAAGCTAATAACCGCTGATAACACAGATTCATCAAATTGCGTACCAGTTATAGGGGCGCCCGTATTATAAGTAAAAAGATTTTCATAAGTTAGCGCCTCTATCAATGAGGTTATTCCGCTACCACTGTCTCCAAATCTTAGATTGGTGTTAAAATCATGGCACCAATTAGAGGTTGCTCTTTGCTGGGCTTGAAGCACCTGCAATCGCTCCTGTAATATTTGTATCTCGGCCAGAAGCTGGGCTATTAAAGCTGATTTGTCTACGGCTTGAGCCCCCACAAGGCCCAGGGGATATACTAAAAAACATAAAACTGATGTTAATAGAATTCCCGTTATTAAAAAATGTCTAGCCTTCATAGAAAATAGCCAAATTAATGATAATCGTGAATATACAAATTGCATATTTGCGAATATCAATAAATTAGCAAAAATTTAATATACTTAATAATATCATTACTTTTTCTTTTTGTCAGGCAGAATAACACAATTTTAGGCTGGTTTCCAATAGTGAAAATACACTAATTTTACGAATTCGCTGACTACGAAATACGCTCCTATTTCTAAAAATACAATTAATAACGGCAAAATCGGCAAAGCAACAAAATGGAGCCAGCTCTGGCCAAAGCCAAGAAACGGCAAAGCAACAATGAAAATTGCATCTATTATCGTGAGCGATAAAAGCCAAACGCTCGGCCTTTTTGCTTTCCAAAATTTTCTTCTTGTCCTGATAATAAATATCAATAAAATCTCTGTTAAAATGCTTTCGATGAACCACAGGGTTTGTATGATTGCTGGCGCCTGCCTGAAAAAAATAGCGAAAAATATGAAGTCAAAAACAGTACTTACCAGCGCCAAAGAAATTATCAACGGCAAAACATTATGCAATTGATAAGCCCTTGGCTTTTTCAGCTCATTGATATCTACTGAATCGGTAGCAACAGATATTAAAGGAAAATCTGATAAAATATTTCCCAACAAAATCTGCACAGGCAGCATTGGTAAAAAATTGATAAACAAAGAAATTACTGCGATTGAATAAAAGTTACCAAAATTGCTGGCTAGGGCGCATTTTATATATTTATTTATATTAGAAAAAATCATTCTGCCGTCTTTAATCCCGTCTACAATAACTCTTAGGTCTTTTTTTAGAAGAACAACGTCTGCGGCTTCTCTTGCTATATCAGATGCCTCAACAACGGCGATTCCGACATCAGCGGTTTTTAACGCTGGCGCATCGTTTATCCCCTCTCCCATAAATCCGACTTCATATTTTTTTTGCAAAGATTTTATTATTTTATGCTTCACATCGGGGGAAATCCTAGCAAAAACAGACTTTTCTTCGCAAGCATCATCAAATTCTTCTTTCGTTAAACCCTCTAATTCTTGTCCAGAAATCAAGTCTTGCTGGCCGACCGCCAACCCAGTAAGCCTGGCAACATATCCCGCCACCTCTTTTGAGTCGCCGGTAATAATTTTGATTTTAACTCCTAATTTTTTTGATAAATCAATCGCTTCCTTTGCTGTAGCCTTTATGGGGTCCTCAAAAACAAAGTATCCCAGAAAAGTTAATCTTTTTTCATGCTCTGCTGCTACTTTAGATACATTTGCTGCAGTTTTTCTGTAAGCTACAGCCAAAACCCTTTTGCCAGATTCTCCCTCTCGCGACGTGTCTTCTAAAATTTCCTTCTTACCAAATTTTCCCGTAAACTTAGAACAGTTTTTTAAAACAGATTCGGGGGCACCCTTAACAATTAAAATCTTGTCTCCGGACTGCCCTGCCACCAAAAAGCTGGACATCATTCTATAAGAATCAAATGGCAGCTCAGAAATTATTTTATATTTTTTCGCCTTGCTTAAAATTTCGTTTGAAACCCTATTGAACAAAGCTGCGTCAAAGGGGTTTAGCGCCTTGCTATTTGCGCGTCCATTAAACGATAAATCTCCCGAACTCAAAATCCCGTACAAAAAGCACTTGTTTTTATCAGAGGAAACTATCCCCTCTAAAGACAGTTTGTTTTGGGTTAGGGTACCGGTTTTATCTGCGCATAAGACCTCAATGTTCCCCAAATCTTCGATGGCAGACAGCCTTTTTACAACAACATGACGCTTCGCCATTGCTAAGCTTCCTCTGGCCAAAGAAAAGGTTACAACAGCTGGCAGCGCCTCCGGTAAAATGCTTACTATTAAAGCGACAGAAAAAAGCAGAAGCTCAAAAAAATTACCGACCCCCTTTATTAAAATATTGACAGCAAAAATCAGCACGATGGTCACTACTACTATCTTTAGAATCAAACGGCAAAAATATAAAATGCTTTTTTCGTAAGTTGATTCTCGTTTTATGCCAGAAACTGTTTTAATAATTCCGCCGAAAACCGTATCCTTACTAGTTGCCACAACAATGGCCGCTACTTTTCCAGATATCACAGATGTACCAGAAAAAATAATATTTTTTGCGCTAAATATTTCTTTTTCTTCTTGCCTCAATTTGTCAGCGATCTTTGAAACAGGCGCCGACTCACCAGTTAGAGCCGACTCATCTGTCAGAAAGTTTTGCAAATTCAAAACCCTCAAATCCGCGGGCGCCGCGTCCCCTGCTTCTAGCAAAACAATGTCTCCCGGAACCAACAGTGCTTTATCAATAATTTCTTCTTTGCCTTCTCTCAAAACTCTGACTCTGTGGGGTATAAATTTATTTAACAAAAAAACAGCCCTCTCTGCCCTGTATTCCTGAAAAAATCCGATCGTTACATTCAAAAATATAAAAGCAAAAATAGCGATACTATCTGTTTTCTCGCCGATTAAAATAGCAATAATTGCGGCCGCCAGCAGAAGATAAGAAAATGGCGACCTTAACTGTCTAAAAATAATCTCAAAAGCATTTATGCTTTTCGCCTTAATCTCGTTTAGGCCGAATGTTTTTTGCCGTAAAGCCGCCTCTTTTCTGGAAAGCCCTTGCTCTGAAGTTTTCAATTCAGACAAAACCTCCTCAACAGATTTATTTGTGTACTCGTAAAAAGACATTTTACTTTATGATATAGGGAAAAAATACCTCAACCAACAAGAATAAAATATATATCGACAAGAAAAGCAGTCCTTCCTTTTTGGTAATTTTTTTGCCGGTCCTGATAAAGATAATGAAAAGTCCTATTGCCACTACTAAAAATATTCTGGCGATCAAAAACGGAGAAAAGTCATTTATCTCAAATGGTGATATAATCACGACAATACCCAAAGTTAGAGAGGCGCACGAGATAACTGAACCCATTAAATCTCCTAATATCATCCATCCTTCTCCGCGTCTGGCTGAAACTATCGAAAAATATAATTCTGGGAAACAATTTCCGAGGCCAACTATCAAAAGGCCCACCATGGAAAGCGACACCCCGAGCTTGATGGAAAAATATTGCGCGGAATTTATTATGAATTGAGAGGCGAGCAAAAGAACTGCTAAAAAAATAATTATTTTTGTCAAGTCCTTAAAAAAACTGGAAAAACCTTTTGCCAGCGTCTGTTTTTCGCCAGTATACACTTTTTTAAATCGGTCTTCTTTTGAAAACAGCCAAAATGCGTAAAGGAAAAAGGCGACTAGCAATATTACCCCGTCTATTCTATCCAGCCGCCCGTCCAAGATTAAGAACAGGGGCATTAAGGCAATAATCGCGGTAAAAACTGCGCTGTACTGGATCATTTTGCTTTCAGCTGGTATTGATTTTTTACTCATAAATACAGCTAAAGCCATGACCAAAGTTAAATCAACCAAATTGCCCCCCAGAATATCGCCGAAGGCGAGCTCGGGAAATCCGCGCAAAGCGGCGCCGATATCAACGAGTAAATTTGGCAAAGACCCTGCGATGGCCATTACAAAAAAAGCGACTACGAATTCGCGCCAGCCAAGATATTTAGCAAGACCCACTAATGTTTTAACCAAGTGTGAACCAAGCCATGCTAAAACGATAATTGATATTAAAAAAGTGGCGATATGGAAAAGCATGTAATAAAGATTAGATAAATTTATTTAAAAAATATACTAACTCATAAATAATTCCTACTAAAAAAATAACTGCTAAAGAGTAGATTAAAATGCTTCTTTTAGGTTTAATTTTTTTATACATTAATAAGATCAATACTCCATCGACACCAAGCAAAACCCCGCCGATAAAAGATATGACTAAAATAAAAGATTTCAAACCAAGTAAAAAAAGGACCGCAGGAGTAAAACAAGTGATTATGAAGGCGTGTATTTTTTTAAGACCCAAATCAAATATAAAAACTTTTTTTAGCGTAAGTCCAAGCGCGATAAAAGACGTAAACGTAGTTAAAATACCAAAAAATAAACACAGAGAAACTACTCCATCGCCCAAAAAGTTTTTAAGTCCTGTTAGGGCCGACTCAGTTGTTTGCGGACCTGTAATCCCTAAAACCAATAAAATAAAAAATAAATAGACAACAATGGGAATTAAAATAGAAATAGGTATTATCTTTTTTATCAATCGCTTTTCCGATCCTAGCATTTCTTCAACCTCGGGAATTAGCGTGGCTCCCCACAAAGAAAAAAGGATTGCGCCATAAGGAAGAAATAAATATTTTGCATCAAAAACAAAAGAAAGGTTTTCAATTTTTAAAAACGGCTGAGCGCGGAAAAATATAGCTATTAAAATTATAACGAACAAAACTAGCCCCCAAAACTCAACCTTTGCTATTGCCTTAATCCCAAAATATATAACAAGAGCGCCGATAACAAAATAAATAATAGTATAAATAAAATTATTACCGCCCAAAACAGGAGATAGCAAGCTGTTCAAAAACTCGCCCCCAACTATCAAATATGCCAAAAGTGACCCGAGTATTCCTATTATTGTTGTGATGTAAGCCACAACCTCTCCCTTTCTCCCCAGGTGCGTTTTAGCAAACCCGGGCAAGCGCTTAAAATCAGGCGTCTTTAAACTTAACTCGCCAAAAATTTGATGAACAATAATAACCAAAATTCCTAAAACTAAAAAATAAGCCAGCATTATCCAAACGCCAACTTTAGAAGTAATATAGGGCAAAGAAAAAAGACCAACACCGATGATTGTCCCGGAAAGCGTGGCTACAGGATAGATGTAATTTTTGAATAGTTTTTTAAACATTATTCTATTTTACCACCAAAACACAACAGCTGGTATGGGGATAAGTCAAATCATGAAACATGGAGCATATAACATGAAACCTATCATTTAACAATTACATGTAATTGTTAAATGATAAACTGCTACATGATTTATCACGTAGCAAGGCCAGTAGCAATGTACTTACATATGTACTTACATGTGTAAGTACATATGTAAGTAGCAAATAGACAAAACGATAATTTTTTGATAGAATAATAATCAATACATAGAGGCTCTATGCGTCGCTTCGCGACGCCGAGCCCGTCGCGAACCGAAGGTTCGCGAATCGGGCCCCATCGTCTAGCCTGGTCTAGGACGCATGGTTCTCATCCATGTAACATGGGTTCAAATCCCGTTGGGGCCGCAATAATAAAAATCTAATTATGAAAAAGAAATTTATTGGCTGGCTGGTTCTATTTTTAATAATGTTGTCAGTGGCTAGCTACGTATCAGCACAATGTTATGTTAATGGAAAAGAAATACCCTGCGATATATTCTGGGTAGAGTATGGCTGGATGTTTGGCCTTATTGGAGTTCCATTCATAGCAATAGGACTTTTGATGTTATTCGGTACGAATTGGATTATAAAGCTTCAAGTCTGGTGGCTAAAAATTTTAGGAGCAGAATTGAAGCCTGGGATAATCATTCCTAAGATATATAAAGCCATGGGCGTTATATTTCTGGTGATAGGAATAATTTTTCTCTGTTTCTTCTTGTTCAGATAAATGACAAATTTAAAACGGCGCTCGTAGCGCCGTTTTTAGTTACTATTGCTGGCATTCACGTCGTAATCCGGAGGAATTTGCCAATAATTTATAATATATTGCGCTAATTGTTTAAAAATAGGAACTGCAGAAAGCGACGAGCTTGAAACTTTTGGATTATCCAATTTTACCAATATCAAAAATTGAGGATTAAAAGCCGGTCCATATCCCACAAAACTTTGGATAGTTTTATCTGGCTCGTATCCTTTACCATTTTTTAAAGGAACTTGGGCGGTCCCAGTTTTACCAGCCAAATAATAACCTGGAATTTTTGCCACGCTGTTGAAGCCCTCGTCAACAACGCTGATTAGCATTGAATTTAACTGAGAAACTGTGTTTTGAGAAATAATCGGCTTAGAAACTATGGGTTTTGTATAAACCTCGTCTCCCCCATTTACAATCTTATCAACTATAAAGGGTTTAACTAATTTTCCTCCGTTAGCTATTGCAGAAAAACCTCTGGCGATCTGCATAGGGGTCAGCTCAATGCCTTGTCCGAATGAGGCAGTAGCATAATTCATGTCAGGACCATTTTTCAAATTATTATTCTGCGAATAGGATTCTCCCTGCAAATCAACACCGGTTTTTTCAAAGAAACCGAACCTATTAAGATAATCAAAAAATGTTTTGTGCGGAATCTGCTGTTCGGCAAAAACAGCGCCGGTATTAATTGAGTTTTCCAAAACCTGCGTCATTGTCTGTTCTCCATAAACTTCATTGGCAAAGTTATGAATTGTTTTTATTCCAAAACTTACCGTACCAGTATCCACATAAGTTGTATCTGGAGTTATTTTGCCTTCATTCAAGGCCGAGGCCATTGTAAAGGGCTTTAATATAGAACCTGGCTCAAAAAGTTTTTGCACAGCAGAATTTTGAAAAATATCTAAATTCCTCTCCTTTGAATATAGGTTCGGATCAAAATTTGGGAAATCAGCCAAGGCTAAAATTCTTCCGGTATCAGGTTTTATTACAATTATCTGGCCAGAGTCAATGCCGTCTTTCGCCTTTTCTTGTTTGAGCAATTGCTCTGCCTGAAACTGTATATTATAGTCAATGGTCAAATAGAGATCGGATCCATCCAGTGATATTTGCCCGTCATTTGAAAATATAGATTCAATACCAGATTTTTGTTCTTGAATTCCAGTTTTGCCTGCTAAAATGTCTTCATAATAGCCCTCTAGACCATACTGACCCGTGCCAGATCCACCCAAAAATCCTATTGTTTGGGAAGCCATATTCCCCTGCGGATAAAACCTGTCAGGCTCATTTTGCCAGAACAAACCTTTGAGATTTAAGGCCCTGACCTCCTCCAATTTCGTAGAAGACAAATTTTTTTGCAGAACAACATATGTATCCTGGCTGCCTAAATCACTAAGAATCTCTTGCGCTTCTAATCCGAGTGGCCCGCTAAGCTGCTCGGCAAACGCTTGCTTGTCTGCAATGTCATTTGGGTTTACAGAAATTGTCCAACTGTCTTTATTTATGGCTAGACTCTTAACTTCGCCAGATCCTGCAGAGCCTTTTGTGCTTTGCGAGGAAACGCAAAAAATCTGACCTCTTGATCCGGTGATACTGTTAAAAGCTGTCTGCTGGCCCAAGGCTTGGGCCGAAAAAAGCTTGCGCTCTAAAACTTGCACAAAAAACAGGCGGCTAGTAATAGCTGCCCCGAACAAGATAATCAAAAACAGAATAAGCCACAATCTCCAGTTTCCTATTTTCTTCATTACCTCTTAGCCAAATAATTATCTGGCACCTGTATATATGTTACGGAAGCGGTTTTTTGGAAGTTCATAGCTTGTATCTTCTCTACGGCCTGACCCAAGAAACTGCTTTCTGCGAAGGAAATCTGCAAATTTTTATTCTCGTCTGAAAGCTTGGAGATTTGCTTTTGATAATCATTCACCAGATATGAGCCACCGGTCAAAGCGTTGACTTGCCAAACATAGAAAACTAGCAGAACCAAACACGCAAAAAATCCTATAACGCACACTGCTCTCCAATTTATTGCTGGAAATTCAATAGACCTCACCCTAGATTGCATTCTTTTTTGAACCTTTAGATAATTCAATACTGCTGTTGTCATGCGAGCTTGTGAGCACCCCGCCCTCTAAGCTGTTTGCGAAGGGGCAGGATGAACAAATTTTATTATTTAATTTTATTATTTTACCAGCCCATATATTTGGCATAGAGGGCGGGGTTTTCGCTATGTTGAGCTCAAATTTTAACGGCGACTCTTAGCTTAGCAGATCTTGAACGCGGATTTTTGCTCATTTCATCTCTGCTTGCTGTTATGGGCTTTTTTGTTAATATTTTTACCATCCCCTTTTTAAGCTCGCTGGCTAAAAAAATTTTAACAATCCTGTCTTCTAAAGAATGAAACGATATTACTACTAATTTTCCTTCTGGCGCTAAAATCGAAAGCACCTGCGGTAAAACTCTTTTTAGATTTTCGAGCTCGTCGTTTACTGCAATTCTCAACGCCTGAAAGGTTCTTGTCGCGTAATGTATCTTGCCCCTCCAATATGGAGCCGGCGTTGCATCTTTTATAATCTCTATTAGCTGGAATGTTGTTTTGATTCTTCCCTGCTTACGCTGCTCTACTATGTTTTTTGCTATTTTTTTGGCGAATTTCTCCTCGCCGTAATTTTTTAAAATTTCTTCTATCTTTTCTTCCGGCCATTCATTTACAATTTTCTCTGCAGTTAAATAATTGGCTTCGTCGTTATACCTCATATCTAAGCCCTGGTCTATCTTGAAGGAAAATCCTTTCTGCGTTCCTTCTAACTGAGCCGATGACATCCCAAGGTCGAACAATATGCCATTAACCGGTCCAAAACCCTTTCTTTCAATAATTTCTGATAAATTTGCGTAAGAATCGTTTGCTAAAATAATTCTGTCTTTAAATTGTACGTGTAGCCACTGGCTTGATGTAATCTGGTGCGGGTCCAAATCAATTCCCAAAACTTTTCCGCCTGGACCGTTTTTCCCCAATATCTCTTCTGCGTGCCCGCCTTCGCCTATTGTGCAGTCAACAAAATTTTCATTTGCTTTAGGGTCTAAATATTCCAGAACTTCTTTTTTCAATACTGCTGTATGTATCATTTTTATATCCCGAGTCCGCCTAATTTTGAAACAATTTCATCAACTCCTTTTTCTGCTTCTTTTTTATATGTCTCCCACTTTTCAGAATCCCAGATTTCCAATCTGTTAGACAAACCGCAGATAACAACATTTTTCTTTAAACCGGCATATTCTTTCAAATAATCTGACACCAGTATTCTGCCTAATTTATCTAATGAAACTTCCATGGCACCGGCCAACATCATTCTGGAAAAAGACCTCGCTTCCACTTGAGTCATTGTTAAATTTATTATTTTGTCCGACACTATCTTCCACTCTGTTTCTGTATACACAGCAAGACAGCTTTCCATCCAACGGGTGATTATAACTTTCTCGCCAAGCTCTCCCCTAAATTTTGCTGGAAGAGCTAATCTCTTTTTATTATCTATTGTGTGTTCGTATTGACCAATAAGCATGCGAATGAAATGAGCACCCCGCCCTCTAAGCTGTTATTCTTTTTCTTAGAGCGCGCCAGGCACTACCGTAATGTTTTAACTTTTTCTCTCTTGTTGTCGCTGACTTTTTTAACAAATACGCTTCGTAGTATACTAACTCTGTTTTACCTTCCGACTTGTGTTGTTTAAACTTTCTCTGTAAATCCTCAGTATATCCGATATAAAACTTACTGTTTATTTTTAGAATATAGACATAGTACATGAGCATAGAGGGCGGGGTCGTCGGTCGTTTTACTCCCTCCGACTTATCCACAGATATCTTGAGTTCTCCCACATTTATCCACACTTATCCACTTCTCCTTATTTATATCCCATTTTAAGGGTATACGTCAACACTTTTACCCAAAAGCCAATTTTAGTCGTAAAATTGGTCATTTTTGCACCGTTTATCCACAGTCGCACTTATTCAAACCATCGCATTGTGCCACATATGCACATATAAGACAAAAGCCCCACATTGTGGAGCTGCTCCTACTACGCGCATGCGCGTAGTAGGAGCCCAAACTTGTTTGGGCATGGACTACCCCTCGGTGAGGTTGTGCGGTTTGGGCTTTGGTTTAAGCAGCCCTCTCGCATCATGCCCTCGACTTATCAATACTTGAACGAGCCCCTCCAATCTTGATGTCATCCCACCAGAACGAGACTCCACTCGTCGGCGAGGAGAACTCCTTCCTCGACGAGCTGATCAATGGCCGTCTGAAATTCTCCTTGCTCCCATCTGACTCCAGCTGTCAGCAAAGCCAGTTGGAGTTGCCAGACCCAGGCTCCAGGTATCTCCAACGCTTTCAAGCGCTGAAGCTCGGCCAACATCAGTTGCCCAAGGTCAGCCTCTACCCTACTTGTTTTTAGCATCGTTACCATCGGTTCTCTCCTTAATGCATTGTTTGCTTTTCCATCACTTGGTTGTAAAGGTGCTATCCCTTACAACCACGCCAAAATTGTTAAAAACTTTGGAGTGGCAATAAGGGCGTATATAAACCGAAAAATCCTCCGCCTAGGAGGATTCTTTGATAATTTTATTTTTATATTTCTAGACTTTTATTATCGTTTATCAAAAACCTCCTGGCTTTGGTCCAACAAAAGCAAGCTTAACAATAAGTTTGCCAGAAAAGTTTTATTTGTTATGTTCTGAATCTTATTTTCCATAAAAATCAACTTTATTGCATTATTGCAAAATCAAGCTAGAATGTCAAGTCTTCCAATTAAATATTTTTAGTTTACGATTCGAGCTCTTTAAAAATGTCAGGGAAAACCTCAAGAGGAATGCCCCGCAAAAGATTATTATAGCTACCCTCAATCTTTTCTACGAAGGTTGAGCTGTAATGCCCCAATGGGTCGTATCCTAGCGCATAAGTATTGTAGAAATTATCTTGGTCAAGGTAGTTTTTAATCTCATTGTCTGAAAACTCTCTCAAATGCACCTCTGTTTTAATTACTTTTGAAATTGTTTTGCCGGAAGCGGTATTTACAGCATAAACACCCGTATAGAACTGATGGCTTTTACCGGAAAGAAATTTTAACCTACCAAAGGCCTCCTCGCGTGATTTTGGCTTTTCAAGGATTTTTCCGTTAAAATAACCGACGGAGTCCATTCCAACCACGATCGCATCATTATGTTTTTTGGCAACTGCTTCCGCTTTCGCTTTTGATAATTCGCTCACTAATTCTCCGGGATTATTCCTATCCGCCCCTGACTCATCTACCTTGCTTCCCTCTGCAACAAAATCTACTCCCAATAATTTAAATGCCTCTATGCGGTGAGGTGAAGTTGTTGCTAAAATAATTTTCATATATTCTACCCAATTTTACTTAAATCTCCGTTTAAGACGAGGTCAGCCATTGCTTTTATTTCGTCGGCATAAGAAACATCTTCTGGAATCGGATTCATTAAAAATATCTTTTTGTCGTGCACATGGGCGAATCCCATTTCCATTAAAGTATTTCCGCCAATATAATTTTCTATGCCCTTTTTGTCGTAATTTAAAATTAAAACAGCGTCGCTTTCTTTAATGGAGTTATACCACCATTTTATAAACCCGTGTTTTCTTTTTGCCGACCAATGTTCGCGATTAACATTGTCTATAAGCTCAGAGGCCGTACCGTCGGCGATACCAAACATAAGCTCGTGCATTTTTGGCTCATGGCCCATTTCTTTGAGCTTGTTGTAATTTTCAACAAATTTATCGGCAAATTTTACGCTCCCGCAAAGTGTAATTTTCATAGTTCGAGTGATTTTTTAATGCTGTGTTCTCCGATCTGGAACCGAGACCTTGGAGGGAGTTCTAGCTGTTTTCTGGGTGTCCCACCAACCCATCTCGGTCGGGGTCAAAATGAGACGAATAAAACACTACTGTAAATATCAACTTATTACTGGAGGTTGGTGTTTATATATTGAACTAGAGCTTCGGCATTCTTTAATAGTTTGTCTAAATCAACCTCCAGCAACTGAGCAAATACCAAGTTTTTCTGCCGACCAGCTCCGTACGCACGCTCTTGAGTTACATGAATCAGGCCGTGACGCAATTTCTCTAGAAAGATAAATTCTGGCCAAAAGTGCTGAGAATGTGGTGGGAGAAAATTGCATTGAGTCGGAAGTAGTGAATTGAGCTTTTCCCTGAGTGGTAACGCTAGCGCCTCTTCCACGGTCACAATTTTCTTTTTCTTGATTTGAATCCGAATCCCGGCCACCTTAAGAATCGTGATATATCGCATTTTTTGATAATGCAGTTTCGGCATGCGACCTATGAGTCTGTTGACGGTGTGTTCCACTGCAGCATACAACAAAGTTATCGCAGCACTACTTAATTCAAAAAAATCGAGGATACTATCAGTATCGGCGAAACTATCTCCCTGAGAAGTATCCATCGGGTTGGTGGACTTGCGACTTGCAAATGCGATAGCTCTTTTTGAATTCGCAAATCGGATAAATTCCTCTGCGCGGTTGAGATACATATTCCCAACATCTGGCGCGCCAAACCAAGTTGTTCTGCCACTTTTTTCCACCCACAGATCGATAAGTCGGACAGCGGATCCAATCGGATGGTAGTGCTTTAATTGCGCCGGTTTTGCTAATGTAGTTTCAATTATTCTTTTCCTCATTTCTTTATAAATTTTTATACTCTGCTTTCAGTCGTCCCGTCTCGGTCTACCTCGAAACTGTGCTGACCCGTGCTGCGGGACTTGGATTCGAAGAGTTGCCCGAAGGCATTGCCTCGTTCCGCTTCGCGGAACTCGCAATTCGGGGATTAGGTTCTCGCCACAGCCCACACAACAAGCCAAGTTTTTATCCCGCTTCGGGGATAAAAACTTTGTCTGCTGCGGGACTAGGATTCGAACCTAGGTAAACAGATCCAAAATCTGCTGTCCTACCACTAGACGATCCCGCAATATTTAAAATAATAACATTTTTATTCGGTTTTTTCAATTGCCTCGCCCGTCAGAAGCTTTAGCGAAGGAGGGTCTGGCCGTTGCTGTCAAGGTAGAAATGAACATCATTAAACTGCAACTGCTTGGTTGTTTTGTTTATTTTTACAACCACACCCAATCCGTTTCTCACGTTCTCATTAAAATACTGGTCGAAAATAAAGTTTCCCAAAGAGTAATAAATCATTTTACCGTTATATTCTTCTGATAGCTGAATTACGTGCGGATGCGAGCCGATAACCAAATCTGCTCCCGCGTCAACAAACTGATGCGCCAATTCTTTTTGAGCTTCTGTGGGTTGTGGCGCGTATTCAACGCCCCAATGGCAAAAAACCACCACAATATCAGCGCCATCTTTTATCCTTTTAATTTCATCTACTACTGCTTTCTGCTCTGCCGGCAAATCACTGCTTAAAAATTCGTTGTAGCCCACAAAAGCCATCGTAATTCCGCCAACATCTTTTATAACAGACCTTTGCCCATTGGGAACTCCCAAATAACTGACTCCGGCTTTGTCTAAATAATTTTTCGTCTGCTCGAGGCCGGCATATCCAAAATTTAAAATATGGTTATTACCCAAATCAACCACCCCGATATTTTCTTGAAAAAGAGTTTTGGCTACGCTTGGGTCAAAAGTAAAAAAATAATTGTCGGCGCTCCCCATAGCTGTACCCAAGCTTACAGATTTATTATCTGTAATGGGGCCTTCGAGGTTTGCAACAACCAAATCATTGTTCAACAATTCTTTAGATATTTTATCAAAAATAAATTCATTGCCACCCCCAAGCTCAGCATAATGCCTTATTCCCCTATCAAACATCAAATCTCCCACAAATAAAACTTGAACAAAATCGTAAGGCGCGTAAAATCCAGAAACATAACTTGTTACAGAATCGCTATCTTCGCCTGAAATATCAAAAGAATTTTTATTGTCTATTAAATTGAACCTGTAATCTTTACCATCGTTCAAAAAAGCCGACATTGCAATTAAGCATTGCTTGCAATCGTTTGTAGTACTTTCAAAACTGCTGTTTTCTATATTTTTTAAATCTGCAATGCTTTCAAGGTCGTTAATTTTAGCTTCAGAAAATGAAGCCTCGTGTGAAAAGTCAGAGCTTACAATTAAAATTGAATTTTCGCCTGAAATATTTTTTAATTTTTCTCCCAGCTGGATAAAATCCTCTTCTGACGCATTATTTTTTAAAACCAAGGGCACAATTTCTGCGTTTGGGAAAAACTTTTTAATAAATGGCACCTCTATATAAATGCCGTGTTCAAGTCCCATTGCCGAATCGTTGATTTGCACCCCGTTATTTTTAACAAGTGAATCTAAAATTTCTTTATTAACTCCAATGTTTCCAAGCGGCGTTTGCCACGTAAGATAACTTGAATATGCAACGGTGCCCGAAGGCAGAAAAACATTATAGTGGTTTGGAGAGAGCAAAATGACAGTTGAGATTTTATCATTGGCTACTTGGTTGTAAAAATCTGCGATAAGCTGTTCTGCTAAAAAATGATGCGAAATTACTCCGGCTTTTGCGCTTGTTTCTTCAGCTGGCTGTAAGTTGGAAAAAATATCTTGGTAGGCCTCTTTGTTGTTATAAATGCTGGCAAGATAAGTTTGGTTGCTATTTTCTTGGGAATGATTTTCTGGCGTAAAAAAAGAATAAGAACAAACAGCCGCTGTTACTACAGCGGCTGTTGCTAATACAACTATAATCGTATTTCTCTTAAGCATACTTTACTTTACGAGGTCTACGTTCCACCATGGCATTACAAGATTTTTTTTGCTTGTAGAGTAGTTTATTCTCTGCCAATCCTGATCGGTTAATCGCTTTGCAAGCGGCTCTGGGAATTCATAATAAGAATACACAAGCCCCTTGGTCAAACGCGTACCGTTGGCGTCTTTTACTGCCACATAAACATAATTTGGAATGCCGTCTGCCTCGTAGAGTATCTGACCGCTTGCAGCATCTGTGTGCACGTCGGCTATTATAGCCGACCTTGCATTGCTTTCAAGCGAAAGCCCAGAATCTGGGGCTTGCAGGATTCCGTCCAGCTGTCCGGCGCTCAACCTTAGTTTGTCAAAATTTTCATCTGATATTTTTTGGTTTTGAAGTTCGGCAACAGCTGTAGTTCTGTAAAACTGTAAGGCTTCTTTAAATGTGTTGTTTCTTGCTTCCAGGTTTGCAGGCAAAATACCAAATTGTTTCAAACCGTCGTTGGTTAAGTTTACCAAAGAGATTAATCTGTCAAAAAGCGCTACATTTGGTTCAACATATCCTTTTGGAACAGGATTTGCCGGCGGAGTTTCTCCGGGCCCTCCAGCACCCATTTCAGCATAACTCTGTTTTGCGTAAAGTAATGTGTCATGCTTTAGTTCTGTCCAAGAACCCAAGAATGATTGCAGGGTTTTCTTGCTCCAGTCTTCTGATTTCATAAACATTGGGTAACCAGAAATATTAACATTGCCGAACAGAGATTTTATTGTGTACAGCCACGACCAGTAAATATTTTGCGTCCACTGTTGTTGAGTTGTCTGGTCAAAATAATCTTGCAGAGTCTGCATTCTGTCAGCAATTACTTTGTCAGAATTTGGCGCATTGTTTGCTATCCAAACATTAAGAAGATTTGCAGATTCCTGGCTGCCCATCAAAGTGGAAACCATTAAAGCTGTTGGCATGCTTGGCAGGCTTTGTCCGGTTTTTACATCCGGCGCCTCATCTCCTTGGGTTAATGTTGAAAACACAAAAGCATCGGGGGTAAACCTTTGCCCCATAAAGCGAAATCCTTTTGTTGTGTTTTGCAGATCTTCCTTTGTCATATCGGGCACAGATAAATCAACTACCACGGAAGACATTATCTGCGGATTCCTGTAGTTCAAAAGTTCATTTTGGAGTTTAGTGATTGCTGTGTCGCTTTCGTCATCCGCTGTAAATCCGATCTTTTTTGAAGCGTCGCTGTACTCATAAGGAGTTAAATCGTCTGCCTTGCCCACAAAAAATGTTGTTGGCTGATAAATTGACTCCCACTGCTTTAACAAGTCGGGGGTCAAAAGCATTGTAATATTTGCTGCGTCACGAGTAAGTTCTGGAGACTTTAACACAAAATTCATCCTGCCATAAAACATCATTACCCTAAAGTAATCTCGTAAGATGACATTTTTTGCATAGTGGCTTCTAGGGCCAAACTGGGTATAATCCTCTAACATATTATTCTGTGATGCTCCCATTAACGGAGAGGGCGCCATATTGTTTGCTTCAAAAATCAAATTAATTTCCGCTTTAGCAATATTTTTAGCGTTGTCTGAAATATTATTGGAAGCTGCCAAAAAATCCGCCAAAGCTAAAACAGCTGATTTTGTATCAGATTGCGTATCGCTTATATAGTTCTGGGTCTTAAATGTCTGATAATCTGCAGAAGCATTATCAAGAATTGCTGACGCCACCAAAAAATAAGCAGATAATCTTTCGTAGCTGTCTTTTTGAAGCTGATCTTGCGCTTGGGAATATTTTTGGGCTGATGAGCTTAGCATTGATTTGCTCAAGCTATCTAACGCCGGATAAAGACTTGCTTCTTCAATGTAAGAAAATTCCTCGTCGATTAATTTATGATAAACGTGCAAAACAAAGTCAGATGTCACAAAAACCGAGTTTTCAGGCTGGCGTTCATAATCAGCATAAGACCCGCCTATTGTTTTGTATAGGGCCGTCCAATCGTCATTCCTGCCAGCGTAATCTGTATTTGTATTGTAAAAATTATCATTGTTTTGCGTTATGAAAAAATTATCCTGAGTCAAAGCACTTGTTTGCGCTTGCGAAAAATCAGAACCCTGCGCTGTTTCAAAATTTTTAAGGTTGCCTAATTCGTCTAAGGCAACCGTGTAATTTGGCAACGAGGGAGTAAATTTTGTGCTTTGCAAAGTATATTGGGCAAAGTTTGGCTGCACAACATTACCAACACTAGTGTTGGTATTTTGGTTCTCATTGTTTTTGACCTGTATTTTGAATAAACCATCAAATAGCCCCATCTGGCTTAGCGGGAAATATGCAACTCCGGCTAAAACAATCAAAATAATCAGAACCAACAAAAGCTTGGCACCCAAATGCGATTTCTTAGCGTATGCCATACCTGCCTGCACGCCGGCTTCTTGCGCCTGAGGTTGAGGCCTTGATTGCACTTGCGCTTGCGGCTGAGGCCGAGGTTGTGCCTGAACTTGCTGCGCTTGCGGTTGGTTTGGAGTTTGCTGTGGTTCAACCCTAACATCCGGCCTGCCAGAAACCTGAGGCTGGCGCGGCTGTTGTTGTGCCTGGGATTGTTGCGGGATACCCTTGGGGTATTGTTGGCTTGGCTGCGCTTGGGGCTGCGGCTGTTGCTGCACCATCTGCGCTGACTGAGGTTGCGCTTGCGCGCCCGCTTGCGGCTGGCTTAAGGACGCGAAAGCTTCGCTTACCTCTGCTTCTATCCAACCGTTTTTATAAAGCAATGCGCGCGTTTGCTCGTCAGACTGCTCGGCTGCTTTAGCTTTTTTTATATAATCTACTAATTGTGGTTCTACCATGATTTTTAAAAACCTAAAAAATTAAAAAACTAAAAAGCGAGATAACCTAATTTTATATTTTAAAGTTTTTAGATTTTTATGTTTTTATTTATTATACCCCTTTTTAGATTGCAAGCCAATTATTAAAATTTCAGCTGTGGATAATTCTACAACAAAAATCGCTGGAGGCGCACGCGTGCTTATGCGCGCCCCCAGCGATACTACTTCGACCTCGATGGCCCGGCCCCAACGGCCCTACCTCTGCTTGAGAGAGCAAGAGCTCTCTGTGCACCTCCCATTCTGGTTGATGGGCACCTTGCGCCCCTTTGCGGAGCACATCATCTTGCCCCCACTGCGCCGATTGGCCTTTTTCTCGGCAGTTGTGTGCGGACAATGATTGTCGGCCATCGGACCTTCCTCCTTGATGAAGAGTTGCTCTCCTCCCAAAACTTATCACGCTAGTAGAATACTATAACATTATATTTGTTTTGTCAAAAAATTATCGTACAATTTAAAACGGCTCACACGCATGTGTGAGCCGTTTTAAATAATGATTTTATACCTCTTTATGAGTTAAAGTTATTACTGCCAATTCCAAGGGTAGTTGAGATATAGCTGAATATTTCATTTTATTTTCTGCGTCAATAAATAATTCCAGCATATTCTGCAAGTCTTTCTGGGTTAAACTAAAAACCTGCAATTTCATTTTTTCAAGCTCTTGCTGCGATAATCCGGAGTTTTGTAAGTTTAAAAAATCAGGGTTAATTTTTAAAAGCAGCTGCTGTCTTAAATAAAAAACTAATGTTTTGGTGAATTCCTGCAAATCAACTCCGTTGTCTATTAATGAGTTTATAAATCCAATCCCCTCTTTTGTATTTTTTGAAATAATAAAATCAACAAAACGTGATATTTCCGAAACCTCAACAATTCCCAGCAATTCTTTTATATCTTCTGTTTTTATCATTCCTCCACCACTTGAAAAACTTATGCATTCATCAAGCAAAGATTCTGCATCGCGGAAAGACCCGCGAGAGTTTAAAGCGATTAAAGACAACGCCGTGTCATCAAACTTTACATTTTCTTTTTTGGCTATAAATTCCAATTTTTTAATAATTTCTGGAACCTGCAAACGTTTAAAATCAAACTTTTGACACCGCGACAAAATTGTAGGAATCATTTTGTGAGCCTCGGTTGTTGCCAGTAAAAAAACTGCGTGGGCCGGAGGCTCCTCTAAGGTTTTTAACAGGGCGTTAGCCGCATCCTTTGAAAGCTGGTGGCATTCGTCAATTATAAATATCTTATATTTTGATTTTACCGGAGCAAACTTAATCCCCTCTCTTAATTCCCGCACGTCATCAATTCCTCTATGGGAAGCTGCATCAATTTCAATCAAATCCATCGAATTTCCAGCCATAATTTCCAAGCAAGAAGAACATTTATCGCACGGCTCAAACTGGCCGTCTTTTCTGTTTTGGCAATTTATGGCTTTGGCAAACAATCTGGCAATAGTTGTTTTTCCGCTCCCTCGTGGTCCAGAAAACAAATAGGCATGGGAAATGTTATTTCCTTTAATTGAGTTTGTGAGGGTTTTTACCACGTGCTCTTGACCAATAACCTCCCCAAAAATCTGCGGCCTGTATTTTCTATATAAAACTACGCTCATATTTTTTAAAACATACTTACAAACTCCAGTTTGTCAGCATGATATTTTCGTGTTAGTTTGCGTTATTCCTTTGTCGCACAACAAAATTACTTTTACCATTATTTTTATTTCAAAATTTTAACAATTCCTTTATCCGCATCCACCTCAACCAAATCGCCATCTTTTAAAACTTGTGTAGCAATTTTTGTGCCGACAACGCATGGTTTTTTAAATTCTCTTGCTATTATTGCCGCGTGACAAGTTATCCCGCCTTCGTCAGTCACAAAAGCGATTGCTCTTTGCATGGCAGAAATATATTCTGGATTTGTGGTTACGGCGACTAAAATTTTCCCCTCTCTAAAATTTTTGACATCTGCACGTGATTTTATTAACTGCACGGTTCCTTTTTGAACACCGCCGGCACCGATTGTCCCTTTTATTGTGTCTATTTTTTCGTCTGTTTTTTTATTAAGAAAATTTTGAAATGCAGTTGAACCAGAGACTAAAGACGCTTCGCCGTTATTAATTTCTAAAATATATGCTTTTTTTCTTCTCTCAATTTCGCCAAAAAAATTGTCGCGATCTGTTTCCAATAGTTTAAGTTCATCAGGCCTGACATACCATAAATCATCTCGACCCACATTTAACCTTCTTATTGTTTCCTCTATTAAAGATTGAATGTAATAATATGTTTTTCTTCGGTATTCGTCCCTGTGGTCTTTTAAATAAAGTGCATCTTGGTAAACCTTGGCAAACTTAACTATATCTGCAGGGAAATTTAAGTTTATTGAGTTATTTGTATTGTTTTCTATTTTTGCAGACACATAATCTGCAATTTCTTTTTCAGTAACTGGCGGGGAATAAGGATCTTGGCTAAAAATCCATAGAAAATTTTTCTTTATAAAATCAGCCCTCTTTTTTAAATTATTTTCTTTTTTGAAATAATCCAGAATATCATCTATAAAAACCTTCTTGCTCCTTTTTGAGTAGAATAAAATGGCTTTTTGAATATCGTTTTCTTTTAAATTTTGTTTTAGTTTATTTTCAAACATAATACCAACTGCATCTGCAAAATAAAAGCTTCTCCACAACTCGGCCAAATACGGCCTTCCCAATTCAAAAAACTTCTTGTGCAAAGAAAATAATTTTTCAGAGGGTGTTTTTTTGTTTACTTTAATTTTTTTAGCAAAATTAACCCACACATTACCGGTTGCCTGTGTTTTTTTGATATATTCTGTGACAGCGTCGTAATCCTTTTCTATTTCTTTTTCTATTACTTGCACTAATTTTTCTATAAAACCGTCTACAGAAAAAATAGATGCCCAGCTTTCAAAACCTTCCACGCGAACAATAGTGTCTTTTCCTGTTATTTCCTTCAGAAGATCTACCCACCCATAAGCCGCGAGCGAGGCATAAAATATGGAATATTGTCTTTTCCAGCAAAACTCCATTGGAACTTTATCGCTTACAAAATTTTTCATAATTATAGCGTTGTTATTGGACGACTTTGGACGATGTAAAACTTATTGCCTTCAAGCGCCCACTCTATATCACGTGGATCACCATAATGTTTTTCTATATTTATACAAATTCCAGCCAGTTCTTTGATTTGTTTTTCCGAAAGTTTTTGTTTCTCTCTTAAATTTTTCGGAACTGGCTTTTCTTCTGTTTCTATTTTGGCTTTTATAATCTGCTTTTCCTGATCGCTGATGTTTATATCTACAATATTCAAAGTGCTTTTTTCTATTACGTAGCTGTCTGGCGTTATTATTCCTTGCACTAATGCCTCGCCTAATCCCCAACAGGCCTCGATTATCATTTGGTCTTTATCTTTAGTAACGGGATGAACAGTGAAACAAACTCCAGAAACATCAGAGTTTGCCATTTTTTGAATTACTACTGCAACTGATATTTTGTTTTTTTGTAATTTTCGTTCCAAGCGATAGAATATAGCTCTTGGCGTGAATAAAGACGCCCAGCACTTTTGCACAGATTTTAATAATCCTTTTTTATCAATATACAAATAGCTATCAAGCTGGCCCGCCCAAGCATCTAATTTTGAATCTTCTGCTGTTGCCGAAGAACGCACCGCAACATACTTTGTTTTTAGTTCATCAAACTCTTTTAAAATTTCCTCACCCAAATCTTCCGGAAAATCTTTGCTTATTATCAGACTTTGCATTAATTCCGAGTTTCTTTCTATTTCTTCTGTATTTGTAACATCTAATCTATCCCACATTGCATCAATCTCAATATTTATATCTGTTTCTTTAATAAATTTTTCGAAGGCGGAAGCTAAAACAACAAAACCTGACGGAACAGGAATTTTTGCATTTGTCATTTCGCCCAAAGAAGCGCCCTTGCCTCCGGCAATAGCCACATCTTTATTGGTTAACTGTTTAAAATTTTTAACATCAGCCATAAATTTTCTTTGATTTTATTATTTTAAACATTATCAGAAACAAAGCAATTGTCAATAAAATTCCGACTAGAACTTGTGCGCCGTAGAATTGTTGGATGGCCACGCCGGTTTTTACAACCAGCAAAACTATTAATCCGGCTACGGCAACGCCCAATGAAATCGCACCCAACGCTTTTTTAAACGGAATATCAAACAGGAAAGCAACCAGCGAGGCTGTCCACCCGCCGGTAATTGGCAAAGGAATTGCCGTAAAAAAAGCCAGCGCCCAAAAGCCGTATTTTTCTATTTTAGCTGTATGCTTTTGTCGCGTTTTTTCAAAAATATTCTGAAAAAAGTTGTGGCAGAAATTAACTCTATCAGAAAACCATTTTGAAACTGGACCCAAAAATAAGAGAAGCAAAACTACCGGTACAAGATTCCCCGCAACCGATACAAAATATACCCAAAGCTCGTTTAAATTATAAACTGCCAGTCCAACAGGTATTGCCAGGCGCAACTCCCCTATCGGGGTCATCGCCAACAAAAATGTATAAAGTGTGTTCCACATAGAAATTATTTTATGTTACTCTGTTTGAAATTTAAAATCAATTTTCCGGTACACACCCGGTGTGTACCGGCGGTATGATGGAACTGGCGTTTTTTTAGCAAATTTGATAATATAACACTAATGATATTAAACTACTTGGAAAAATTTTTAAAGAAAATCGACCATTACAGAGACGAGCTTCTTTTTCTTTTTATCAAACCTTATTGGCCTAGAAAAATTTCGCCAAACCAAATAACTTATGTAAGGGTTTTTATCGGAGTTATGCTGTTTATTCTGCTGTTCTTCTTTGGCATAGAAAACAAACTTTTAATAATTTCCTTATTCTGCGTAGGAGTTTTAACAGACCTTTTCGACGGCTCTGTCGCAAGAGGCTTGAACAAAGTAACTGAATTTGGTGCCATGCTAGATTCTACGGCTGACCGAGTTATAATTCTTCCTATAGCGGTCTACATTTTATATAAATCCCAAAAATGGCTGCTTTTGGTGCTTCTTTTAACAGAGGTGGTCAACGCCCTAACCTCAATATTTTATAAATCAAAGGAGATATATCTCGAATCAAACATTTTTGGGAAAACAAAAATGGTCTTATTGTGCGTCGTATTTGGGGTAATATTGCTTGTATGGCCAAAACCTCCGGCACTCTTCTTTATTGATGTTTTGTGGGCTTCCCTAATCTTCTCGTTTTTGAGTATTTTTTCGCGGGTGTTAGAGTTAAAAAGCAAGGGCTATATTACAAATAAAATTATCAACAAGGAATTAAACAAATTTTGAGTATGAAAAATAATTTAAGAATATATAATACACTTTCCGGCAAAAAAGATTTATTCAAGCCGTTAAAAGACAAAAAAGTGAACCTCTTTGTCTGCGGACCAACTGTTTACGATTACTCTCATATTGGACACGCCAGAACTTATATAATTTTTGATTCTTTTGCAAAATATTTAAGACATCTTGGGTTCAATGTCTTTTACTTGCAAAATATAACCGACTTAGATGACAAAATTATAGCCCGCGCAAGAGAAAAGGGAGTTACGCCCAAAGATTTGGCAATGGCTTTTGAAAAAGAACATTTGAAGGATATGAAAGCCTTGGGAATAGATAGCGTTTCAAAATATGCCAGAGCCACAGATTATATAAAAGAAATAATCAGCCAGGTAAAACGCCTGCAGGAAAAAGGACTTGCTTATAAAATTGAAGGTGATGGAATTTATTACGACATTTCAAAATTTAAAAATTATGGCAAGCTGGCCGGCCGAACAGTCCTTGACGCAGAAGATTCTGTTTCCAGAATTGATTACAGCAAAGACAAAAAAAATCGCGGGGATTTTTGTATATGGAAATTATCGCAAGAATCAGAGCCCTCGTGGCCGTCCCCTTTTGGCGTAGGCAGGCCCGGCTGGCACATTGAAGACACCGCGATTACAGAAAAATTCTTTGGCCCGCAATATGATATACATGGCGGAGCAAGGGATTTAATTTTCCCGCATCACGAAGCAGAAATAAGTCTAATGGAGGCCATTTCCGACAAAGCGCCGATGGCAAAATACTGGATGCACGGAGGGTTTTTAACTGTTAACGGACAGAAAATGGGCAAATCTTTGGGAAATTTTATAATTATAAACGATTTGCTCAAAAGGTGCGCGCCAAATTATTTAAGATATTTTGTCGTTAAAAATTTATGGCGCTCGCCGGTTGATTATTCTGAATCTGCAATGATTGAAGTAAAATCAGCTGTTGGAAAGATTGAAGAATTCCTGCGAAAACTACAAACCACAAATTCCAAATCCCAAACAAATTCAAAATCCAAGATTGCAAATTCCAAACTTATAAAAGACTTAAAAACCAATTTTTACAAAAAATTGGATGACGATTTCAACACGCCAAAAGCGTTTGCTGTAATGTTTGAGTTTATAAACAAAGTAAATTCACTATTGGACGCAAGCGGAATTTCTCAAAAGCAAGCCAGCGAAATCTACAAATTTTTCCAAGAAATCAACGAGATTTTTGGAATTATTGATTTTACGAAAGTAAATCAAACTATTCCAGCTAAAATAAAAAAACTCGCCGAACTGCGAGAAAAAGCAAGGCAAGAAAAAGATTGGCAAAAATCCGACGACTTGCGAAAACAAATTGAAACCCAAGGATTTACCGTTGAAGACACACCGCGGGGCCCGGTTGTAAAAAGTATCTGATTTTACTTGCATTTCTATGCAGGACGTATAAGATATAATATGACAAACCAGTTACCCGATAAATTACCTCCGCAGAATACAGAGGCAGAACAGTGCCTGCTGGGCTGTTTGATGTTAGACAAAGACGCGATTGTTAAAGTTGTTGATTTTATAAAAGCAGAAGATTTTTACAAAAGTTTGCACCAAGACATTTATCAGGCAATGGCTGACTTGTATGAAAAATCAGACCCGATTGATATTTTGTCGGTTTCAGCCAGATTAAAAGAAAGAAATAAATTAGAAGATATCGGGGGCTCGGCTTATTTAACTTCTTTAATAAACACTGTCCCCACAGCCACGCACGTTTACAACTACGCAAAAATTGTAAGGCAAAAAAAGATTTTAAGGGATTTAATTTCCGCTTCAGAAGAAATTGGGCTTTCGGCTTTTGACGAGGCAGAAGAAGTTGATGTTTTACTAGATAGGGCGGAAAAAACCGTTTTTGGCATTGGGCAAAGGTCATTAACCCAAACATTTGTACCCATAAAAGAAATACTTTCCGACACTTTTGAGCGCCTAGACGAGCTTTCAAAATTTCAGGGCAAACTGCGCGGAATTCCAACCGGCTTTATTGATTTAGACAGGATTTTAGGAGGCCTGCAAAAATCTGATTTAGTAATTTTAGCTGCAAGACCTTCTATGGGAAAAACCTCGCTGGCATTAGATATTGCCAGAAATGTTGCTGTTTTAGAAAATAAGCCGGTAGGTCTTTTCAGTTTAGAAATGTCAAAAGACCAGCTCGCCGACCGTTTACTGGCCGGTTTAGCTAATATAAACCTGTGGAACTTAAGAAATGGCAGGCTGGCAGGAGACGATTACTCAAGATTACAACACGCGATGGGCAGTTTATCTGAAGCACCCCTATATATAGATGACGCCGGGTCTGTAAATGTTCTACAAATACGAGCTATGGCGCGCAGGTTGCAGGCAAACAAGGGATTGTCTTTGATTGTTGTTGATTATCTGCAATTAATGGAGCCCATGAACAGATTTGCCTCTCCTGTGCAACAAGTCACAGAAAATTCCAGGGCTTTAAAAATTTTAGCAAAAGAATTAAACGTGCCGGTTCTCGTTTTATCGCAATTGTCACGCGCTGTTGAATCGCGCGTACCCCAAATTCCAAGATTAGCTGACTTAAGAGAATCCGGAGCCATAGAACAAGACGCTGATGTTGTGATGTTTATTTACCGAGAAGATAAATACAACGAAAACAGCTTGCAAAAAAACATTGCAAAAATTTTAATTGAAAAGCACAGAAACGGCCCGACCGGGGGCCTTGACCTGTATTTTGACGAGCACAGGGTAAGCTTTAGGAATTTAGACAAAGGAGATTATGCCAGCGAGACTGGCTAAAACAGGCTACGAACTTACAAATCCGCTACAAATATACAAATTACGAATTCGCGACGATTAGTATATTAGTAAGAGATTAGTAAATTAGTAGCCTATGAAATGGACTCCATAAACAAACTAATAAACATATTCAAAGAATTTCCAACGGTTGGCTCAAGGACAGCCGGCCGTTTTGTTTATTATCTGCTAAAACTTCCAAAAGAAAAAATTGATGAGCTCGTTAGCGTCATCCAAGAATTAAAAAGTGATGTGCATCTCTGTAAACTTTGTTTTAATCCATTCGAGGGCGACGAAAAATTGTGTTCTATTTGTGCAGATTCACAACGCAACAAAAATTTACTTTGCATAGTTGAAAAAGAAGCTGACTTGTTGTCATTAGAAGCTACCAAAAAGTTTAACGGATTATATTTTATCTTAGGCGGAACAGTGGCAACAATGAGAAAGGAAGATTTAAACCAATTAAGAATTGGAGAACTAAAAAAAAGAATCACCGGCCAAAATTTTACTGAAATTATAGTCGCCCTAAACCCAACGCCCGAAGGCCGGGCAACCTCTGTCTTAGTTGAGAACACAATAAAGGAGTGTGCCTTATCCCCCGCTCCAAAAATTACGCACCTGGCAAAAGGAATTCCTGTCGGCGGAGAACTTGAATACGCCGACGAAGAAACATTAGAAAGTGCGCTGGAGGGAAGAAAATAAAAAACACACCGCCAATGCCGGTGTGTTTTTTATTTTCTTTTACGCTCCGCTTCTCTAACTTGTTTTTCATCCATGCCAAAGTGATGAGCTATTTCGTGCCACACAGTGTCTCTAACTGCTTTTTTTATGTCTTCGGGGTCAGGGTAAACTTGCTCTATGGAATTTTTGAATATAGTTATTTTGTCTGGCAAAACCTGGCCATATCCCTCCCTCTTGATTTGGGGCACACCTTCATACAAACCAAAAAGCAAAGCTCCACGGAGTTTTAATTTTTCTATTTGAAAAGGGGTTGGATCGTCTTCAATTATTATTTCCACGTTTTTTAATCTTTGTAGAAATTTTTCGTCAATTGAATCGATTCCCTCTTTTACTAATTGTTCAAATTGTTCGCGTGTCAACATATAAGTTATATTATACGCAAAAGGCCGTTATTTCAACGGCCTTTTGCGTATAATATTTTTAAATTTTTATAATTTTATACTTTTCCTGATTTTTGCAGGTTTGCGATTCTGGCTGAAAGCTCTTTTTCTGACACATATTCCCGACGAACTTTCTTTTTGCCGCTAAGCCACTTTTCAATTCCGAAAAACATCCCGGATCTCCAGAGCCAGATGCCGATTAAAGTTAACAATAATGGCAAAAAGAATGAATCGACCCAGAAGTTATTGGTGAGTCCGGTTGAAACAGTGCTTGCGCCCAATACTCCTGCCCTTGTGACAACAACAGAGGCCGAAGCTGAACTGCTGTTTGAGCTAGAGCTAGTTACCAAAACGCTGTTAGTTAGAGTTGTAGTACCGTAAGCAAAGTTTGTGACCGGCGCCACTTGCACCTGGTAGCTTATGGTAACTGTTTGTCCTGGATAAATCGTACCCAAGTTTATGCCGTATGCTATACTGCCAGAATTATTGTAGTTATTGTTACAATTGCTTCCTCCGCTGCAAGCAACAACTAACTGATTGTTGTAAATAAGGTTTGCTGGAAGTATGTCCCTAACAAACACGTTCTGCGCATTTTGGTTTCCGCTAGCCTGCAAGGTTATCAAAAACATCAAGGTGTCGGAAGGGTTAGCATATGTTGAGCTTGAAAATCCTGTGCCAGTTGTAAGGTCTCTAACTGTTTTGGTTACAGTTAAGTTCGCAACAGTGCCGCCGCAAGTGCCTATGTAGCTTCCCTGGGCTCCGCATGAGTTATACCAGTACAAGCTATTGCCGACGCACCTTTGTTCGTAGTTAGGGGTACAGGTATTACCACAAGTACCGATGTAGCTTCCCTGGGCTCCGCATGAGTTATACCAGTACAAGCTATTGCCGACGCACCTTTGTTCGTAGTTAGGGGTACAACTCTGACCTACGCTTACAGAGCAAGTTGCGCTGTTTGTTTGATTACCTGAAGTTACATTTACTGTTGCTGTTTTAGTTCCTGCGGTGTTAAAGGTATTTGAACAGTTTGAAGATGTTCCTGTACACGCTCCTGACCAAGAATATACGTATGAACCAACTCCACCGGAAGGAACAGCTGTGAACGTTGAAGATTGGCCTGTTTGTATAGAGCTTGGGTTAGCTGAACATGTTACAGACAAATTGGGTGTCGGCTGGCTAACAACAACTGAACAATTAGCATGCGCTGTTTGATTACCTGAAGTTACATTTACTGTTGCTGTTTTAGTTCCTGCGGTGTTAAAGGTATTTGAACAGTTTGAAGATGTTCCTGTACACGCTCCTGACCAAGAATATACGTATGAACCAACTCCACCGGAAGGAACAGCTGTGAACGTTGAAGATTGGCCTGTTTGTATAGAGCTTGGGTTAGCTGAACATGTTACAGACAAGCTTGGAGGCGGAGGAGGCGGAGCATAACTCACATAAACAGAACAACTGGCTGTTGCTGTCGCAGATCCAGAGGAAATGGCAACCATTGCTGTTTGAGTTCCTGGAACATTAAAGGTGTTTGAACAATTTATGCCAGAACCTGTGCACGCTCCTGACCATGAATAAGTATAAGAACTAGAACTACCCGAAGCTGATGCTGAAGCTATGAATGTAACGGACTGGCCTATTGCTACCGAGCTTGCAGACGCATGACAAGAAGCGGTTGCGCCAGTAATTGACCCTGTAGTATCGGCCTTTGCTATGCTAGGGCTTAAACCCACGCACACTAAAACAAACACCATTGGCAAAACAATGCTTGTAATAATTAATTTGTTTATTGTTTTCATATTTTTATTCTTAGTATACATATTAAGAACTGTTAATATTTTATTAAGTTTTTAGTATTTTTCTTGTAATAATAGACCCTACCATTTACAGAAAAAAATGTCAAGCGTTTACCCATAAATTAGTCGTTGCTCAACTCGGCAGTAACGGCTATCCTTTGGTAGTTTTTTCCAGGCGGCCAGCAGCTTAATAGGGTCAAAACGTTATTGTTTGCTGCATCAGCGCCTGCTGGCACTTCCGCTCCCCGCTGGATTATGGTTTTTTGCTTAACTATATATGTATACTGTTTATTGTTTAAATCAATTAGTATCTTATCGCCAGCTTCAAGTTTGTCCAAATCAGTAAAAACCCAGTCGTGCTTTATTTTCGGCCAGCCAGGAGGAGCCGAGTGCCCCAAAATTACAATCTGTCCGGCCTGACCGGGATAAACAGACCCGGGGTAATAAACCACTCCTTGGTCAAGGTATTTTTTTAAAGCATCGTTATCTGATGTGTTGGGAAAGACTATTTCGGTCTCAACAGATATTTTAGGAATTTCCAGATTATTTTGCTTATCGGTGTAGCTTGTCTTGATTTCATTTATTGCCTGCGAGACCGGAGTAAGTGAAATATTTTGACTGTGGTTCGGATAAAAATAGGCGTTGATAGTCGAAGCGTCTATAGATGGATAGGGGTTGAAAAAGTCGCTTATCAATCCCGATACCTCTTTATAGTTAAAAACCCATGAAACATCATTCCAGTTTATAATGAAAAAGCTTGCCAAATATATCAATACAGCAAATTTCAATATTCTTTTTATTTGTGTTTTTTCCATAACGCTGCGGTCGGTTAAATAATGACCTGATGAGGAATAAACAAAATTATTATATCTTTATTTAATAGGGTCGCCGCAGAAAGCAATACCACAATGAGAACCGCCCTGAAGACAAGTTGTTTTTTGAAAGTAACTTTAAAGTTGAAAAATATCAACGAAAGCAGGATTCCTATAACTATAAGGGAAATTCCATAAACAATGCCCTGAAGCAAGTTATCATAACTGTATATAACAAAATTTAAAATCCTTGAACGCAAGTCATTTACACCTGTCCCGAGCGCCTGACCGAAAGAAACTGGAGACTCTGTTGTCTGCGATAAAACTTTTTCACCAACAGGTTGCTCTTGAGTTACGGCGGGAGTTTGGGTGTTTGCGGTTACAACCGGCTCAGTGGTTTCAGTTGCTACTTGTGGTTGGGCTTGTGTTTTCGGCTGGGTTTGCGTTACAGCCGGCTTGGGGCTTGCGTTGCTTGATGTCGCAGTTTTTACGGGCAACTGTGAACCAAATTCCTGCACCACAACAACTGCGTTACCAGACCCAAAACCTTTCAACACCGCCGTGCCAACCTCTGTATAGTTTGGGTTTACTATATTTTCTTTATGAGAAGGAGAATTGAGCCAAGCGTCATAAACCTCCTCGGATTCATAAAATCCCACTGCCAAATTTTCACCGGCGTACTTATAATTATATCCTGCCTGCTTAAACCAAAACCAAGGCATAATTCCGCTAGGGCTTGTATGGTTGAAATAATTCTCCTGAACCATATTTTGCGCCTTTAGCGCCGCTGCCTGATTTAGTTTTTCATTCTCTACTAAGGGCTGTAAACCCATTGTTTGCCTTGTCTGATTTATAAAGGTTTCTAGAGAAGATTTTGTTATGTCGGCAAAAAATATATTATACGGAAGGTTAATGGGAACTAAAACTATTACAATCTTCAAGGCTAAAACTAAAACAACGCAATACAGCAAAATATTGCTTTTTAAAATTCGGGTAAAAATAGCGCTAATTTCGTCTTTTATTGAAAGCTTCTCCATATATTAATAATACACTATTTATAATTCTTTGTCAAGCCTTCGCCCTTCCCCGTAGAACTGTTTCGTAAAAATTTCAGCCAACGCTTATTTTGCTTTCATAGAAAAATATAGCCGCGGGGTGAAGACTCAGTAGCGTAACGATTACTCCAGCTTAATTCTGCCACAATAAGCGCAGCCAAGCAACAAAAAACTGCCCTTGGCAGTCCTCTGTAATTAACTATCCCCCACATGCACTATTATCACAGATAATTGCCTTGCTGTTAGGTATTAAATTTATGTAACGCAAGTTTTTTCTTTCTTCTGCGGGAATTTGATTGCTTAGCAACAAATCAAGTTTTGTAATTTGTGAATCTATATCAGAGCTGGTATCAAAATAAATTTTCCAGTTTTCGTTAGTAATTACATTTAGTTTTACAGGGCTTTCAATCAGCGCCTGGCTGATGCTAATCTGAAAATTATCCTTCAATTCTTTTTGGAGCTTTAAAACCAAATTAACTATATTCTGTTCAACCGCTTGAGCGCCCATGGCAATACCCTGTGCGTCAATTTTTCGTCGCACAATAGATATTTCGCAACATTCGTCAGATGAATGTCGCAAAATATCAAACCCAGATACGGACAACGGTTCAAAAATTATTCCGTTACGATCTATAAGGTAGCAATTCCCATTCTCTGGAGCTGTTGTTTCATCTAATGACGGACAAAAAACCGCCACGGGAGTTCTTTCATTAATACCTATCTCAATTGTCTGAAAAAATTTTCTGCTTATCTTTATGCTTTCTATTTCGGGAAAATTATCTAATAGCTGCTTTTTTATCTTATTTGAATCAACCCAAAAAATACTCATAGAGCTGACCGTCAACTTGCCCATACTCAAAAATCTATGCTCTATATCCCCAAAAACCAGACTTTGGATGTTATCGCCTGGAACTTTTTGATTGCCGTATACATAAACGTTTTCAATCTGAACCCCCGGAAAAAAAAGAAGGAAATAAATAGCCGTAAAGGCGATGACCAAAATTAAAATTGCTATCCAAAACCATCGATTCTTAAATATCGATTTTCTAGGCTTTATTCTATGGATATTTGATTTTAAATGCTTTTTTCTGTACGGCACAAAACGTATTAAAGCCCGCGGCGGCTTTTTCTTAACTTCTCAATGATATAATTTATCCAGTATTTTTTTGAAATAACAAAATCCTGCGTTTTCATATAGCTCCTGCTATATCCCCCAAAACCCATTTTAAATAATGTGGGGCCTGCCCACGGGTGCTTGGGAAATTTTACAGGATCGGTAAAGCCCCAAAAATCATAAATCAAGCAGCCTCTCTTTTTGGCCTCCCTTATGGCTTCCCATTGTAATAAATATGGTATAGATAATTTTGCAAACTTGCCCAAAGAAGCGGCCTGATGGTAAAAACCTATGCCTTGCCAGAAAATAACTATTGCTCCGGCTGCAACCTCGCTCTTGCCCCCCACTAATTTTGAGTTTAACTCTGGATTTATTTTTTTTACTCCGTTTTTTATCTCAAAATTAGTGGGGGGTGAATATCTTCCAAACAGAAAAATCACTTCACGGTCTTTAGCAAAAACCTCAAATTCATTTTTTACAAAACTATCTGAAAATGGAACAAACCTCTGGCGCTTAGCAACTTTTTTGTTCAACTGCTGATAAGTTTCTATATTTTTAGGGTCGGAGCTTATTTCTATTGAAACATCTGGATTTTCTGCTACTTTTTTAACCAAGTAACGCGTTGTCTTTCTCATGTTTCTTAAAAGTTCGTCTTCTGCTGGATATATGTCCAGCTTCCAAGTGGCCTCATAGGCAGACGCATGCATAGGAGCTTGCCTGAATCCTAAATCCGAAAAAATATCCTTATTTTCCTCGCTATCCGAAAAAAGCGGAGAAACCCTTATGAAACTTGCTCTTTCTCTTTTAGCGATACTGCTTAATTGCACCAAAAGTAATTCTAAAATTTCTTTTCTGTCTTCAGCGACCAAGCTGTCTAAAACAATGGGACCGTGCGGAATGAACAAAAAAGTTCCCCTCCTTGCAGAAACTTTTATAACCAAGGCTACTGCCAACAATTTGCTGCCATTATAAGCGCCGAACCTCCAAATCTGCGAACCCATTTTTATGTTAAACTCCCCCCAGTTCCACGACTGCAAAAACGTCTTCTCGCCGCATTGAGCCAGAAAGCCCTCCCATTCTTCTTTATTATTTAGCTCTTTAATCTCCATTGTTTCAAAAATTTTATAATTCTTTCGGCGTCCTTCAATGAAATGTTTATATGTGTGGGTAAATTCAGTGTTATTTTGACCAGCTCTTCAGCATTTTTACAACTGCCGGGCGTATACCTCATTTCTTCAAGCTTTGTATCAAATGGAGCAATTGGGGTTGTATACCAATCTCCCAATAATATATTTTGCTTATGCCAGGACTCATAAATTATTTCGTGGGCTTTTTTGTGTTTTACTGTAAAACGTAAAAATACATTTTTTCTGTCTGCTATTTTCGGTGGTAAAACAAAGTCCGTATCCTTCAAATTTTCATAATAAAAATCTGCAATTTCTCGCCTATGTTTATTAAATTTATCTAATTTATTAAATTGGTTTAGAGCTAACACAGCCAATGCGTTCGGCATTGCTTTTGGAAAATAATCCGGGCGCTGACCTCTTTTTTCTTGCCAACTGACAGCTTTTGATAAAATATGAAACCATTGGGATAAAACCAAAAATATTTTTCCTAAATCCAACAAATTATAAATCGGCAAAATTATATAATGCAATAAAATCGGGTGCAATAACTGCTGGAATATCCAAGACGAATTCGGCGCGCCGAATTCGTCTTGAGCTTGTTGTAATTTTTCGGCAAGTGAAGAATCATTTGTAACCGCCATGCCTCCGTAAACAGAAGAAATAATTTTATCTCGAGAAAAACTAAAAAAAGCAGCCTTGCTGTGCGAACCCACCTTTATTCCATCGAATTCTGCACCGAGTGAATGCGCGCAATCTTCTATCAAAATTAAATTGTTTGCTCCGCAAATACTGCGGACCTCATCCATGTTGGCTGGCAAACCAAAAGTATGCTGGACTAAAACAACTCGGGTTTTTATATTAATTTTAGATTTAAAGTCGTTTATATCTATATTAAAATCGTCTTTATTGCAATCAACATAAACCGGCCTCAAATCAGCCCACAAAATTGGGTTTACAGCTGCATTGCAGGTAAACGCCTGCAACAAAACTTCATCTTCTGGCTGCAAACCTAAAGATTTTAAAATTGCGTAAAAAGCGCTTCTGCCGGAATTAAAAGAAAAAGCATATTTTACCCCTAAATATTTCTTAAATTCGTCCTCAAGCTGTTTTATCGCCCCGCCCTTCTTCCAAAACCAAGGCCGTATAATCAAATTTAGGGCGAGTTTTACGTCGTCTTTTTCTACATTAGGAGACAGAGAAATTGAAATTGGCTTAAAGTATCCCATCGCGCAATTTATTTCACCAATAGATTAATTAATCCGGCCGGAACTCGACCTTCTAATAAAATCTCATCACCGGATTCGCAAAAAAGCGTAATGGCAGCGTAAATATCCTTCGGTTTGTCGCACAATATACATTTGGCACCCTCTTTTTTTGTTTCGTTAAACCCCCTTTCAATTTCTTTAAAATAATCCTTGCTTGTTATTATTGCCGAATCGCAAACTTCACCGATCTTCCTGCCAATTTTTTCGTGAATTTCCTTGGATTTATCTCCCAACTCAATCAAGCATGGCATAACAATCACTTTCTTGTTCGGATAGATTGAAAGATAATCTAAATCAGCAGAAACTCCGTCCGGGTTTGCAGAATACGAAGAATCTATAATATCAATCCCCAGCTTGCCCCTCCTTGAAATCATACCTGTTTGTTCTTGCCTTATGTCTTCGCAAGCGTCAGAAATTTCCCCAAAACTCATTCCTAGCTCATTGGCAACCAATATCGCACCCAGAAGATTTTGCACATTTTGTCTGCCCAAAACCTTAACATTAAAATTGGCTAAATCTTTATTTTTGTTTGTCGCCAAAAAAGAAACGCGGTCTTTATGGGCTGCAATGTCTTCTGGCCAAATGTCTGAATCTATTTTTTTATTGCTCAAACTATAAATCCTTTTCTTCGCTTGGAATCCCGTTTTCTTGAATAAATCTAAACAATATTTGTTGTCGCCGTTTAAAACCAACATCCCATCTTTTGGCAATGCAGTGGCCAGCTCTCCCCCACCCTCTGACAAGAGCAAATTTTCCATTGAGCCGAAGAGCGCCAAATGCTGTTCGTTGACTCCTGCTACAATTCCTATTTTAGGCTTTACTATGTTGCAAAGCAGCTTTATCTCCCCCTTTCTGTAAGCCGCCATTTCGGCAATAAAAACTTGGTGGTCTTTTGTTAAATATTTATTAACGATCTGTGCTACGCCAATTTCAGTATTTGTATTCCCGCTTGTTTTTAAAACGTTATATTTTTTTGAAAGAATAGTATAAAGAAACTCTTTTATGGAACTTTTACCGTAAGATCCGGTGATACCCACAACAATTAAATTTTTGTGCTCTTCTATTTTTCTTTCAGCTTTTTTATATATTATTCTCTTTATAAAAAATGTGGGCATTTGCAATAATTCTGCTATTGCAAATGTGACGAACGGAATAACTATTTCAGCTATAACGACAAATAAAAAGAATTTATCAAAAAAAATAATAGCAGTGTACGCTAAAACGATTACCGACAAAACCGACAGAACTAACGCTTTTTTTGTAAATTTTGGCATCTTCCATCTTTTTTTGACCAATAGGATGAAAGAATATATTCCTAACGCACAAAAAACAACTAAAACTAAATCATCCCAAGAATATTGGCTATTGGGGCTTTGGGGCGCAGCCAAAAAGAATAAAACAACCAACATCAAGATACTCGCCTTTGGCACAAAAACCCTTGAAGATCTCTTTAGGTCTCCCTTTATCCTATCAAAACGATATTCTTTTACCTGCCAAAAATAAAGGCAGAAAAACACTCTTTGCAGCGCATGAATTACCCATAAGAATAACAAAGCATAGAAGGCGTATAGTGATATCATTTTGCTCCTTTCACGATTTTAATAATTTTATAAATGCCGTACCAAAAGCTTTGGAAAACTATATCAACTCCATCCGGATATTCCACTTGACTGCCGCCAAATCCTTTTTTAAAGTCTGTTAGACTCGGCCATTTTTTTTCATCAATCCCCCATAAGTCCAGTTTTTAAAATCCCTTTCTTTTAGCTGACAAAATAATTTCCCATTCTAAAATATTTGATCCTTTAATTTTTCTATAGTCAGTCACAATCAGAGCCAGCATGCAACATAGTCGCCGTGTTGTTAAAAAACAGCACAATGGTGGAATTAATCATCCTGCCCCTGTATTCAGCCAAAAATAGTTCACTTTTAATATGCCCCCATTTATTTTTATTATCGCAGACTATTACATCCATTTTGCAATCAAATTATATATTATATGTTTTCTAAAATTTTCTCGGATAAAATATCTGGCTGTTTTCTGTTTAAGTCGTGGCC
>Ga0268276_1000510_pt1 | contig 45666 bp, 53 predicted proteins | sample saktaG_4_FD_190145 | JGI IMG/M metagenome (GOLD analysis project Ga0268276, IMG submission 190145) | Saline water microbial communities from Sakinaw Lake, British Columbia, Canada - sak_2010_1_5_45m | ecosystem: Environmental > Aquatic > Non-marine Saline and Alkaline > Saline ...
CGCGACTTCGTCATCCGCGCCGGCGGGTGCAGCGACGAGTACGGCGCCATTGAGGCGATGGAGAGCCTGGTCCTCGACGCCGCGAACATCCCCTTCGACCACTTCTATCGGCAAGAACACTATATCGAACTCTGGTTCGAGGCCAATGCGATGACCAGCCAGTTCGCGCATTACACCGAGGAGATCGACCTCGTCCCAATGGGCGGCACGGCGTCGATCCCGTACAAGTGGAAGATCGCGAAGCGCCTCGAACGGGCCGCCAATCGCTATGACATTCCGATCCGGATCCTCTACTTTGGGGACGCCGATCCGGCCGGCCATACAATCAAGGACTCCATCGAGAAGGACGTCCGCCGCTGGTGTTCCGCGCCGTTCGAGATCGTATGGTGCGGTCTCACGGACGAACAGGCTGAGCGGTACGAGATCCCCGAGAGCTACGAGAAGAAGGGTTATCAATGGGAGGCGCTGCCGGACGAGGGCGCCAGGGAAATCATCACGTCCGCCGTCGAATCCTATATCGACCCCCGCATGGTCGACGAGGCTGCAGCAGACGCCGACGCGTTCCGCGACGAATGGCGGGGGAAGCTCGCGGAGGCGTTTGACAAGCTCCGAGAAGACAAGGAGCGGCGAGAATGAATCCCGATCCACTCAAGGCGATCGACCTCCGCTCCTTCGTCGACCGGAACTACAACCTGCGCTCGAATGGCAATGGGATGTTGCTCTGTCCCTTTCACCCCGACAAGAAGCCGAGCCTCGAGATCTTCCAGGACGACGGGACCTGGGGCTGGAAATGCTACTCCTGCGACGCCAAGGGAACCATCTACGACTTTGTCATGCGCCAGGAGAAGCTCGACTTCAAGGGAGCAGGCAAGCGGATCCGCGAGCTCGAGGGCATCCGCGACGAGAAGCGGGTCCCGCTCCGCGAGCACCCCTACCGCGACGAGAGCGGCGCCGTCGTATACAAGAAGGTCAAGTGGGGACCGAACGAATGGACGTACTCGCACGAGGAAGGCGGCCGGTGGGTCGGCGGCAAGGGCCGGCACCCGCACGTCCTTTACCGCCTCGATAAGATCAACGGCTCGAAGGACCTAATCCTCACAGAGGGCGAACGGGACGCCGAGACCCTCGCCGCTCTCGGTATGCCGGCCACCAGCGCCGACGGAGGGAAGGGTGACAAGTTCAAGGAGACGTTGCCCTTCTTCAAGGGGAAGAACGTCCGCATCATCTACGACATCGGGAACGAGAAGGAAGCCGAGGCTGCGGCTTCCGAGATCGCCAAGGTCGCCGAGAACGTCTTCATCCTCACTATCCCCGGCAAGGATCCCATTAAGGACTACGAGTACGACATCACCGACTATATCAGCCAGTACCCGACCGACGAGAAGAAGATGGACGCCTTCTACGGCATCCTAGCAAACGAGAAGCGCTGCGGCGACAACGCCCCCCTCTCGCGCACTCTCTCCGAGGTCGAGCCCAGAGACGTCCCCTGGCTCTGGGAAAACTTCTTTCCGCTGGGCCGCGCTACGCTCGTCTGCGGAGACCCAGGTTGCGCAAAAACATGGTTCTGCCTCGATATCGCCGCGCGACTCAGCAAGGGTTTCAAGTGGCCAGACGACAGCTGTGGCATCGGAATCGCGAAGACCTATTACATCACCGTCGAGGACGACCTGGCCGACACCATCCGCCCGCGCATAGACTCGCTCGGCGGCGACCCGGCCATGATCATCGCCTACAACCCCGAGAACCCTATCCACCTCGACCTCTCCACACCCGAAGGGCTCGAACGCCTTGAGCGCGACCTCACGCGTCATAGCGACGTCAGGCTCCTCGTCATCGACCCCGCCATCGACTTCTCGGGAGAAATCAACCCCAACGCCAGCGAAGAAGTCCGCGCTATGCTCACCCCGCTCATCCGTCTCGCCGCCAAGTTGAACATCGCGCTCGTCTTGGTCGGCCACCTCAATAAGAGCCAGGCCCTCAACGCCATCTACCGCGCCGGCGGGACGACCTCGGGCTGGCTCGGTAAGTGCCGCGCCGCATTCATGGTGTTCCGCGACAAGGACGACCCGCCCCTGCGCCACATCATCCCGCTCAAGGCCAACCTGGCCGCCTGCGACCCACCACAGCTCGAGTTCCGCATCAACGACGGAAAGCTCGATATAAACGTCTCCCGCACACCCGTCAATGTCGACGAGCACCTCAACCCAACCCGAGGTCCCGATCCCACCGATCGCGACGAGGCCGTGGCGTGGCTCGATATCTTCTTCCGGAACCGGAAGGTGGTGCCGTCCACCGAGGTCGAAGCCGCCGCTAAGGCCAAACTCATTTCCTCGGCCACGCTCAAACGAGCTAAGAAGGCCGCCGGCTTTAAGTCCGAGAAATTCACCGAAAGCGGTGGCCTCACATACTGGGCATGGGTGAAACCATGAGGAGAAAACTATGGAAAAACTGAAACCCTGGGACGAACTCCCAAAAGAAGAACAGACCACCGAGGGGTTCGACAAGCGCCTGTGCGAGCCATTCTGCCCGCTCACCCGCAAGCCGTGCTGGGATGTCGTGAACCCCGAGAGGTCGCCGAACATCCCCGAGAACCTGCGCTATTGCCGCTTCTGGGACCGCGACTATGAAGAGTGCGTCTTCCGCATCATCTTCTGGGACAACGCCGCCGCAAAGATGAATGAGCGCCTCACGTCGGAGGACGAGTGAGACAACGACGCGTCGAGGTCAAACCCTACGGCAGCGAGGGGCTGATGACGATCCGGCCCGATGGCTGCATCCACGGCGGCGAGGTCTCCTGCTGCTCAAGCAGCGGCGACAGCTACTGCGGCGGCTACGAGGGCTACGAGGAGACCGAGGACGGCAAGAAATGGGTCATCTGCGGCGAGGAGGCACCAAATTGACAGTCGCGGGGAAGCCAAGGGGCTCAAGAGTCTCTATACACACACTACTAGAGCTACTTGGTCTACTTGATACTCTTGAAGGGCAAGGGGCTCAAGTGGCTCAAGTGGCTCAAGTGGCAGGTGGGTGGGAATGTGAGCTTCTTGACGCCTCTACCGCCGCAGGAAGGGTTCTCAAACAGGCGTCCTTCCGACCCTCGGCATGCTCCCAAGATAAACGGGGACACCGGCTCCAAGCACCGGATATCCACACCGATGCTCGGAAGCCGCTTTATATGGGGAGAATTGCATTGAGACGTCACGCGACCTTTCCGGTTTTCTATCCAACTACGGGCAATCGGGAAATGCAAACAGTTGACAATGAAAGGATTACAAATCATGGGCAAACCCGCTGAAATCAAGCGAAAGCGCGGGCAGCATGGACCCCTGAAACACGGTGGATATTCCCTCCTCGTGACGGGCAAGCTGCCGGCAGGGCGTGACCACGTGGGGAAGTACCTGACCGCCGTCCGGGCGGGCTTCGTCCAGGATCTGGGCGGCGCGGCGGGGATGACCACCCCCGAGGTCGTGATGCTCGATCGGCTGATCACGGCCCTGGGCATCGTCAGGTTGATCGAGGAGTACGTCAAGGAGAAGGGCGTGATAGATAAGCCCCAGGGCTTCCTCAACCCTGCCCTATCGAAGGGGTACATCAGCTACTGCAACCAGGTCAGGCTGGCGACGCAGATGCTCGAGGGATGGGTCAAGGAACGGGCCAAGACAAGGCAGGGCGAGGGGCTGCTGACGGCAGAACAGCTCGGCGCGAAGATCGTCACCGAGTTCGAGGCCCAGGAAGCCGCCAGGGCTTCCCAGGGCAACGCTGACAACGCCCCCGAGGGCGACAATCCTACAACGGAAGGAGACAACAATGACTGAACAAGAGAAGAAGGTGTTCGAGGCTGGCCCTGAGCCGGTCGAAGGGAAGGCGTGGGGCAAGACGATGGACGAGGTGAAGGCCCGCATGGCCGAGGTGGAGGCGGAGGCCCGCATAACTGATTATGACGATGACCGGCCAGGTCCGGACCCGTCGTGGATCGCGGGGACCTTCCGGGGATACTTGGACGCACTCGAATGGATGCTTGGCAGAGGAGGGGAACGGGCAGAGCGTCGTCGCGCAAAGAAGGAGGCGGCCTACCAGCGAGCCGTAGAGGCAGTTAACCGGAGGCACGCTCGGATCAACGAGATCATCCGCGAGAACAACCTACCTGGTATGGGCGCGGTGCCCGGGGATCATGGCGAAGCGGAGATTGATTACGAGCTCGAGCAGCAGGCCCGCGCGAAGGATAAGAAGGAAGCGGCGGAGATCGCGTCGCGGACCTACCGGATCCCGGCCTGGCTGGCGGGGGAGCTGTGGGAGTTCGAGGAGGGCAGCCTAGTATCCCGTATGCGTGGGGACTTCCACGGGTGGATGCGCGGGGCTACGTCCGACAAAGAATTTCTCGTCGCGATGCAGGAGTACCTGAGGTTGCTGGGCAAATTCCAGGAGTCGTTGCTGTCGGAGGCCCTCGGCAAAGCGATATACGACGGGCAGAACGGGGATATCGAATGGACTGAGCCGCCGGCAAAGCCCACGGCTCTGGACGTTCCATTCTGAGGCGATGAATCTAATAGGAGGACTGACATGGACATGATCAAACTGACGGGACTTTGGAAGAAGGACGCGAAGGACGGGTCGACGTTCTACCAGGGCAAGCTGGGCCTGGGCGCGAACATCTTGATCTTCAAAAACAAATACCACGAGAAGGACAGCGACCCGGATCTCGTGCTCTACATCGCGAAGGCCGAGAAGCGTGACGCACCTGCGAAGGACGACGCCGATGTCGCCTTCTAATGACGGCAAGGCGCAGCTCCAGGAGTTCCGCCCCGATGACCTGCCGCGCATCATCGAGACGTCGACCGACGACGGGCTCGACAGGATCGGGCAAATGGCGCGGGACAGCATCGCCACGTTGAGCAAGCTTCCGCCGGGGCAGGCTCGTCACGAGGGGATCGAAGCGGCGTGCCTGACGATCCAGGACGTTGAGGCGGAGAAGCGGAGGAGGTCTGGCGATGCCCAGGAAGCCCAGTAATAGGGCGTTAACGCCGCATGGCGGGGCGAACGGCACGTCCCTAGGGCAAAGTCGCGGGCAGTGTCCGGTCTGCCTGAAGGGCTTCCATCGCAAACAGCCGCATCAGGAGTTCTGTTCACCACGCTGCCGGGCCATGTCGTGGTGGGCGACGGAGATCGCGGCAGCCATCCGGCGGGGCGACGCCAACGGCTTGAGGGGGCGAACATGGCTGAAGGGATGACGCCGACCGTTGGCAGGGACCGGATGATCAAGTGGATCGAGCAGGCCGTCTCGGTTGGCCGCTGGCCGGCAAGCCTGGAGGGGAACGAGGGGAAGTTCATGGAGACTGCCGTCGCGCTGGTGGAGCTCGTGAACAGGGCGCACCTCCGCATCGAGGTCGTGCATCGGCAGCCCGAGCCTGGTCCTGGTGACAACCATCGCCCGTCCGGAGGGTCGGCGAGTGAGCCGTGGCTGGTCGAGTCGTTGAGAAGGAAACCATGACTAGTGACAAGATAAAGGTCTTCAAGCACGTCGCGCAGACGGGCGATCGCCTGGAGCGTCCACCGTCCGGCCCGTTCGAGTTGAGCGGCGAGGAACGTCGTTTCATTGGCGGGGCCATGTCTCGGGCCAAGTCGGACGAGCTCCTCGAACAGGCCGAGCCCTCGCTCCGTGAGAGCATCCTGCGCCGTCGTGGGGAGCGTTCCGGGCGCAAGGCAGAGGAGGCGTCGACGCCGAAGGCTGACCAGCCCGTAAAGCGCGGCTCCTGGCTGTCGCGGGTCATCGCCCGGCTGAGGGCAGGATGAGCGTCCCAGACATCTATCAAGCGTTGTGCTCGCCGGCGGGGTTCGCCCCGTACTTCAAGGGCGGGTTGGAGTCCTGGTCGAGCTGGGGCGTTCTGTTTAAGGTGCTGGCCGGCCGGACCGATCTCTCGGCCGCAGAGATGGCGTTATTCCACGAGGCGACGGGTCTGTCGTCGTTGCCGGCGGAGCGGTTGCGGGAACTCTTCATCTGCGTGGGACGGCGCGGAGGGAAGTCGACGGTGACCGCTTTGACGGCCGTGTCCTATGGCCTCTGGGGCGACTGGCAGAAGGATCTTCAGGGCGGGGAGCAGCCGCAGATCTTCATCGTCAGCCCGACGCTCGAGCAGGGCAAGGTCATCTTGCGGTACATCCAAGCGATCCTGGACATGAAGCCGTTCAGGCACCTCGTCGCCCGCAGCGGGAAGGAATCGGTGGAGCTCAAGAACGGCACGATTATCACCGTCAAACCCGCGAGTTGGCGATCGTCGCGCGGCTGGTCGTGCGGCCTGATTATTTTGGAAGAGCTGGCCTTTTTCCGGTTCGAGGCGGAGTCCGCGAACGTCGACCAGGAAATTTACACGGCCCTGAAACCCGCGACGGCGAACATCAAGAATTCGCTCATCGTCGGGATCTCGACGCCATATGTTCGCCAGGGGTTGCTCTGGACGAAGAGCCAATGCTGGGGGAAGCCCGGCCCGACGCTGTTCTGGCGCATGCCGACCTGGAGGATGAATCCGTTGCTGACCGAGGCGGGACTCCGGCAGGAATACGGCGACATGTCCGAGGCCGAGTTCAATTCCGAATTCGGGGCGATGGAACGGGAAGACATCGCGTCCTATTTGCCGGTCGAGCTGATCGACAAGGCGCAGGCGGGGCAGTACGACGCTATCGCACCGGACAAGCGGAAGTCTTACTACGGCTTCGCGGACCCGAGCGAGGGGCTCAGGAAGGGCGGCGACAGCTTTACATTCGCCGTGGCGCATACAGAGGACGAGGGCGCCGTCGTCGACTACCTCGTCGAGTTCGCCCCACCGTTCGCGCCGAAGGACGTCATCGCGGAGGTCGCCCGCGTCTGTGAGCGGTACCGAATCCGCTCCATCACCCAGGACAATCACGCCATCGCCTGGATCGCCGACCAGTTCCAGCCGCACAAGATCGGCGTCAACACCTCCGACCTCAACAAGTCGGAGATCTATGCTCAGTTCGCCATTCTCGCCAACCGCGAGGTTGTCGCCCTGCCGACGTCGGCGAAGCTCCGGGCGCAGCTCATGGGCCTGTTCAAGCAGAATACCTCGTCGGGGTGCAAGATCGATCATTTGCGGAACGGCCACGATGACCTCGCGAACTCCGCTTGCGGTGCCGCCGTCCTCGCGTCTCAGTCGGCCGGGCAGGGCGCGACCATCAGGATGATCGGCGACGTGTCCCCGGACGGGGCGGGGTGCCGCGACGCTAATTTCCCGTTTTGGGGCAGGAGCTAAAATGGGGGCCGACCTGGCGCTTGCCCCGGATTTACTAGCGAGAAACTCGCGACCGAATGCGTCCGGGCCGGGTCGGCTCCTTTACTATCAAAACAAACCGAGCGGGGTCCGGTGTTCCCTAGGCGGCCTTCTTCCCGTCTGGCCGGATTCCCGCTCAACATATTTTATCTAGGAGAAAAGACATGAGCAAAAAAACAAAGGCGGCGGCAGCCGAGAAAGCCGATGAGGGTGGGCGCGTGGCCCTGCGTCACGTGACCACGGATGAAAGCAAAGGCCGGGCTGAAGTCGCGGAGGCGAAACCGGGGCCGTGGAATCGCGGCCCGCAAATCGGCGAGAGTCAAATTCGAGACGATGCGTATTTATCCACCTACGCCAGCCCTGCAGAACTCGCCGCCTTCCGTGCAGCCGTCGCCGCCCGCAGGGAGCAGGTGACCAAGAGCGCATGGCGGGTGCTACCCGATGGCACGCGGATTTCCGGAGACCGCGTTCTGGCCGTGTGCGGCAAGTGCGGCGTCCACATTTGGGTCAAGGCCGATCAGACGACGAACCCCTGCCCAAGCTGCAATATGATGCAACGATTGAGTGGTGGGCAGCTCCGTCCCGTCTCGCCCGACGAAGAGAAGGCGTGGCTCGAATCCGAGACGGCCAAGTATCTAAAGTGGAAAGCCGAGGCCCCTGCGCGGGCGGCTGAAGAACGGCAACTCGACCGGCTTCGGATGAAGCTCGGCGTGAAGTGAAAGGATAACACCATGAATGACCAAGTTGTGACGAAAGAGCAAATCATCAAGCTCATCAAAGACGAGGCGATCAAACCCGAGGATATCTACTCGCCCGACGATTTAAACGATTGGCATCATCGCACCGAGGTTGAGAAGCGGGTGGCCGAGGAGAAGAAGGCCGAAGCGGAGCGGGACAAGAACGAGCCCCCCGGCGCGAAATATTTGGATCCAAAACGGAACCCTCTGATAAAAATTTGAGGAAATAACAATGTACGGGACTGGGGCTCCGGCACGTTGGGAGCGCGTACCCGGCGCTGCCGTCCCTGGTCCCCTACTTCTTCTTCTGGACCTTGGACTCGAGCCAGCGGTCGACGTCGACCTTGCGGAAGATCACTCGGGCGGACCGCCCCTTCGCGATCTTGATAAAAGGCAGCCCTGCGCGCATGAGGTTCCCCACGGAGCTTTTCGAGATCCGGAGGTACTTTTCGACCTCCCCTTTGTTCATGTATTCCCCGTATTCCATGCCCTAATTATAACAATTTAAAGCAGATAAAAATAGCCTAAGAAAAAGCTTGACAAGCATGCGTATATATGATTGAATATGTACAAGGATAGGCAAGATGGAAGCGACAAGAATCGAAAAGCTTTACAACATCAAGGCCGTCTGCGCCGCGCTGGGTTCGTCGCGGTCGACCGTCATCCATTGGATCCGCGAGGGCCGGTTGACAGCGTTCAAGCTCCCCGGCGGCCGCAGGTGGCACATCACGGAATCCGACCTCGTCGCATTCATCAATTCCGGGAAGAGGGGGACGTTATGAACATATTTTACGCAATGCTCGGCGCCGTCATCCTCCAACGGTTTTGGACCGCCCTGATACTTCGGGGCCGCCGGAATCGGAGGCGGGTATGTTAGACGTGACGCCGACGACACTCGCGATTTTTTTCTCCGGTGTGGCGCTGGGGCTGGTCGTCGCGGCGGCCATCACGTCGAAGCGGCTTGCCCAGCTGCGGGATGCCGTCTATTTGCTTGGGCGGCCTCATTCCTGGCAATCGGGCGATAAGAGGTGGCCGTGAACTCCGAGCATGTCCGGCTCGAACCCGGCGACGGCGGGGGCCACGTCTTCACGGTTTGGGGCGAGTCGATCGTCCTGACCGACGAGGAGTTGCGGTCGTTCTTCATCCTCGCGTGCGAGTACCCGTTCCTGCAAAGGTCGTTCGATAAGGCGCTTCACCGGGCGCTGAATAAGATCGAAAAAAGGAAGATGAAGGCGAGCGGTGGGACCGAGCGCCTCGGCCGTTCTGGCCAACTATCCCCATCACCCCGCCGGTCCCCCGCTTTTATTTCAGAGAGGAGAATGCGATGAACGTCAGGAAGACCGACAGCGGCAAATGGGCCTACGACTTCTGGTTCGACGGCAAGCGCTACATCCGCGTCGTCGACAATTCCAAGGAGCAGGCCGAGGGCGCGATGGCCGTCCACCGAAAACGACTCCTCGACAGGAAGCACGGGCTGGCCTCGCCGATCACCGACATCCCCTTCGCCGACCTGGCCGAGAAGTACTACAAGCTCGAGGCTTCGACGAAGCGGTCCTGGAGCCGGGCGCGGCTATCGCTCGACCATCTCAAGCGGGCATTCAAGGGCCGCCTCGTTTCGGAGATCACCGAGCTCCGGATCGACGAGTACAAGGACAAGCGGTTCGAGAAGGTCGACGGGCCGACGATCAACCGGGAACTCGGAACGCTGTCCCACGTTTTCACCAAGGCCATCGGCTGGGGCCACGCCGCGACGAATCCCGTGCGGGGCATCAAGCGGTACGCGGAGAACGACCCCGTCAACCGCCCGCTGACGCGGGAAGAGGAGCCTCGCCTGCTGGCCGCGGCGTCCAAGCGGCTCAGGGCCATCATCCTAATCGCGCTCAACACGGGCATGCGCCGAAACGAGATCCTTTCGCTCCGGTGGAAGAACATCAACCTGCCCGAAGGCCAGATCGAGCTCGAGGCCAGGAACACGAAGGGCGGAAAGAAGAAGCGGCTCATCCCGCTTAACACCGTTGCCGTGGACGCGTTGCGGACGATCCCCCACGCCCACGACCTCCTCTTCTACAGCCCGAGGACGAAGACCCACGTCAGGGACGTCAAGACGGCCTTCCACGCGGCCTGTGAGAAGGCGGAGATCCATGGACTCCGCTTCCACGACCTCCGGCATACCTTCGGGACCCGGCTCGTCGAACAGGGCGTCGACATCGTCACCGTCCAGAAGTTGATGGGCCATTCTCGGATCGAGATGACCATGCGGTACGCCCACAGCAGCGAAGACAATCAGCGCCGAGCGGTGGCGAAACTCACCGAAAACGGGGCAATTTCGGAAAGGATTCCGGAAAGGCCCTCTCCTGCGCCGGAACAGAAACCTTGCGCAACGTACTCATATATGTATAATTAGAACGGCGGAACAGAAAGTTGATAAGCGCACTTACAAACCGGGGGTCGCAGGTTCGAGCCCTGCACCGCCCATCCCGTAGCGAGCGTCAGCGAGCGGAGGAGGCAGAAATGCGCCGGAGCATACACGGAGGTGTATTTCTGCGAAATATCTTAATAGATCACTCTTCTCGGGGGGAAGCGCCCCCGACGGAATTCGAACCCATGTTGCTGCCTTGAAAGGACCGCTCGGCGGAGAAGGAATGAAGATGCCCAAGCTGAAAATCGGTGCCGGTCCGTATCTCGTCGCCTCCATCGTCCTCGGGCTGGCCGGGGTCGGCGCTTTCGTTTGGGTCTTCGCCCGGAATTTCAATATTTACTGGCTCATCCTCTCCCCGGTCATCATCACGCTCTACGAGCTTCCGGCCGTCTACGCTTTCCGGCTCTACAGAAAAAGCCGCACCGCCGCGGAGCAGCGGGGGGAAGCCGGGAAGTCGGCTCAAGAGCCGGACCGATCCTGAAGACGGCCGACCACGGGATGAGGGGAAGCGCCCCCGACGGGATTCGAACCCGTGTTGCCGCCTTGAAAGGGCAGTGTCCTGGGCCTCTAGACGACAGGGGCGATAACGTGAGCCGTGCTGGACTCGAACCAGCGACACCCGGCTTAAAAGGCCGGTGCTCTTCCTCTGAGCTAACGGCCCAGAAAAGACACTATTATAGTGATAGGGGGGAAAGAGTCAACAACCGCCGGGAAAAGCCAGAGTCCCTCAGGAGAGGGGCTCGAACCTGATGATCTTCCATTGGCCGCGATGGGGGATCTTGTTGACCTCGTCCTGGAGCAGATACTGCCTCATGTAGAGCCGGTAGTTCTTGGCCCCGCCGGCTTTGGTCGTAATCGCCACTTCGACTTCCTTGGAATGGACGTTCCCGGTGAGTTCACGGATGTTCACGAGGTCGCGGACGGCGAGAGAGAATATGCTCATCTCCTCTTCCGCGGCAGCGGCGGCCTTGGCGGCATTATAGGCCTTTTTGAAGGCCTGCATCTTGGCGTTCTCCGCGTCGTACTTGACCTGAAGCTCGTCGATCTTCCTCTGGGCAGCGGCCTTGCCGGCGGCGGACCGGGACGTGTCCTTCTCGTACTGGGCGTCCTTGAGGAGCGTGTCGGCGTCGATCGTCGGGCCGATCTGGGCGTCCTGGGCTTTCTTGGCCTCGATCTCCGCCTTGTTCAGGTCGGGCAGGCTGGCCGGCTCGATCTTCTCCTCGCCGATGCTGACGATCTGCCAGGAGGTCATTTCGGGCTGGAAGGGCTCGAAGGCCATGCTCGACATCGTGTCGTTGTCGTTCAGCGTGACGGCGTTGAAATACCTGGAGAGAAGGCCCTTCTCAGGTTTCGACGTGCACCCTTGGATGGCCAGAAACGCGACCAGAAGTCCGATCACGAAAAAAGTCTTTTTCCTCATTGTTCCTCCTTCCTGTATTCGTCCGAAATCACTCTATTAGAATATTATCCTTTTTCCAGAGCAAAAATCAAGCCTTTTTGTTCCGGCCGACGGGGCTGGTTTTCCTTGATATCATTTTGTGCTACACTACACCGCTTAAAACCTGATAACGGAGTGTGACCATGGCGAAAGAAAAAGACATCGTGCTCCGGCATCCCAAGGACCCGTCGGGTCTCCTGGACATCATCCGGGACGTCCAGGCGCATTTCGGTCACGTCCCTACGGAGGCCGTCTCCGAGATCGCCCGGCATCTCAAGCTTTCGGAGGCCGAAGTCCGGGGAACCGTCACCTTCTACCACTTCTTTTCCCTGTCCCCGCGAGGAAGGTCGACGATCTACCTCAACAATGCGATCACCTCCTGGATGAAAGGCCGGGCCGCCGTGGCCAAGGCCTTCGAGGACGAGGCGGGATGCCGGCTCGGGGAGGTCTCTCCGGACGGTCGGATCGGACTGTTCCCGACCGCCTGCATCGGGATGAACGACCAGGAGCCGTCGGCCATCGTCGACGGCGTGGTCTTCACCTGCCTGACCCCCGACAAGGCCCGGGCCATCGTCCGGGGATTAAAAGCCGGGACGTCCGCCAGGGACCAGGTCCTCGAATACGGAGACGGGACGAACCAGTCGGCCCTCGTCCGCTCCATGGTCTCCAATAACATCCGGAAACGGGGGGCCGTCCTCTTCGCCGACCATGAGTCCGGCGCGGCCGTCCGCAAGATCACGGCCATGACGCCCGAGCAGGTGATCGAAGAGGTCAAGAAGTCCGGCCTTATGGGTCGGGGCGGGGCCGGCTTCCCGACAGGGCTCAAATGGGAGTTCTGCCGGCGGGAGAAGGCCGCCGAGCGTTATGTCGTCTGCAACGCCGACGAAGGCGAACCCGGGACGTTCAAGGACAGGGTCATCCTGACGGAGCTCCCGCGGCTCCTCTTCGAAGGCATGGCCGTGGCCGGGTATGCCGTGGGCGCCAAGGAAGGGGTCCTTTACCTCCGGTCCGAATATTCCTACCTCAAGCCCCATCTCGAATCCGTCCTCGAAGAACTCCGCCGCGAACACGTCCTCGGCCGGAACGTCGCCGGCTCCCCCTCCTTCCATTTCGACGTCGTCATCAAGTCCGGGGCCGGGGCCTACATCTGCGGCGAAGAATCCGCCCTCCTCGAGTCGGCGGAGGGCAAGCGGGGCGAGCCGAGGGACAGGCCTCCGTTCCCCGTCCAGTTCGGCTACTTGGGTCAGCCGACGACCGTCAACAATGTCGAAACCCTGGCCGCCGCGGCCCAGCTCATCGTCCGCGGCGCCGCGTGGTTCAAGGGCCTGGGGACCCCCAAGTCCGCCGGGACCAAGCTCCTTTCGATATCGGGCGATTGCGACCGGCCGGGCGTCTACGAAGTCGAGTTCGGGACGACCGTCAAGGAGCTCCTGGAGATGGCCGGGGCCCCCGAAGCCAAGGCCGTCCAGGTGGGCGGGCCATCCGGGAACTGCATTTCAAGCGCCGAGTTCGGCCGGAAGATCTGTTTCTCCGACTTGGCGACGGGCGGCTCGATCATCATCTTCGGTCCCGAACGCGATATCTTCGAGGCCGTCGGGAACTTCATGGACTTCTTCATCGAGGAATCCTGCGGCTGGTGCGTCCCCTGCCGGGCGGGCAACGTCCTCCTTAAAAGAAAATTCGATAAGGTCATCCAGGGACGGGCTTCCGAGCAGGACCTGAAGGACCTCGAGGACTGGGGGAAGCTCGTCAAGAGCACGAGCCGTTGCGGGTTCGGCCAGACCTCTCCCAACCCGATCCTGACCACTCTCAAGAACTTCCGCGGGCTTTACGAAGCGAGGATCCAGAAGGGGACGGCTTTCGTCCCGGATTTCGACCTCACGGCGGCCATCCAGGAAGGTTGTTCGGCCGCCAACCGCCAGCCCGAATGCAAGGAGTCCCTCCATGACTGAGATCCGATTCACCATCGACGACAAGCCCTGCCTGGCCAAACCCGGCCAGACGATCGCCGAGGCCGCCAAGGCCAACGGCGTCTACATCCCGACGCTCTGTCATTTCGAAGGCCTGAAGCCCGTCGGTAGTTGCCGGATCTGCACGGTCCGGGTCGGCGGACGTTTCATGGCCGCCTGCACTCAGCCCGTCACCGAAGGGATGGCCGTGGAAAACACGGCCCCCGACCTCGAGGACATGCGGCGGGCCCTCATCGAGATGCTGTTCGTCGAGGGCAACCACATGTGCCCGACCTGCGAAAAGAGCGGCAACTGCGAACTGCAAGCCCTGGCCTACCGCTACCAGATGATGGCGCCCCGCTTTCCCTACCTCTTCCCGAAGAAAGGGCTGGACGCCCGGGCCCCGAAGATCATCCTCGAGCGCAACCGCTGCATCCAGTGCCTCCGCTGCGTCCGGGGCATCCGGGCCAAGGACGGAAAAAAGATCTTCGCCGCGGTCCGCCGCGGCCCGCATGTTACAATAGAATTGGACGTCGAGCTGGCCGGACGCTTGTCGGAGGAGGAAGCCCGCCGGGCCATGGAACTCTGCCCCGTGGGGGCGATCCTGCGGAAAGAGGTCGGCTTCGAGGTTCCCATCGGGCGCCGCAAGTTCGACAAGACTCCGATCGGCAGCGATACCCAGGAAAAACGAGTAAGGTGAGATCATGAGCAAACCCGTCATCGCCACCGCCTCTCTGGCTGGCTGCTTCGGCTGTCACATGTCCATCCTCGACATCGACGACCGCATCCTCAAGCTCATCGAGCTCGTCGAGTTCAACAAGTCCCCCATCAACGATATCAAGAAATTCACCAAGCCCGTCGACGTGGGCCTCATCGAAGGCGGCTGCTGCAACAGCGAAAACGTCGAAAACCTGCGGTCCTTCCGGAAGAACTGCAAGGTCCTGGTATCCCTCGGCGAGTGCGCCATCATGGGCGGCCTGCCGGCCATGCGCAACGGCATCCCCGTCAAGGAATGCCTGGTGGAGGCCTACATGAACAGCCCCACGGTCGCCCCGGAGGACCGGATGATCCCCAACGACGCGGAGTTGCCCATCATCCTCGATAAGGTCTACCCCTGCCACGAAGTCGTCAAGATCGACTACTTCCTGCCGGGTTGCCCGCCCTCCGCCGACCTCATCTGGGAAGCCCTGACGGCCCTGGTCGAAGGGCGGCCGCTCAACCTGACGTACGAAATGATCAAGTTTGACTGAAGGGTGAACGAACATGGCGAGAAAGATCACGATCGAACCCGTGACCCGGATCGAAGGCCACGGCAAAGTCACCATCCACCTCGATGACGCCGGAAAGGTGAAGCAGTCCCGCTTCCACATCGTCGAGTTCCGGGGCTTCGAGCGCTTCGTCCAGGGCCGGCCCTACTGGGAGGCCCCGGTCCTCGTTCAGAGGCTTTGCGGCATCTGCCCGGTCAGCCACCACCTGGCCGCGGCCAAGGCCATGGACGTCATCGTCGGCGTCGGGCCCGGCAAGCTCACCGCGACGGCCGAAAAGATGCGCCGCCTCATGCACTACGGCCAGATGCTCCAGTCGCACGCCCTGCATTTCTTCCATCTCTCCGCGCCCGATTTCATCCTGGGCATGGACGCCGATCCGGCTATAAGGAACGTCATCGGCCTGGCCATCCTCCACAAGGACCTGGCCGTCCAGGGCGTCCTCCTGCGCAAGTTCGGACAGGAGGTCATCCTGGCCACGGCGGGAAAGAAGATCCACGGCACGGGCGCCGTTCCCGGGGGGATCAACAAGAACCTGAGCCCCGAGGAGCGGGATGTCTTCCTCAAGGGGGCCGCCCCGTTCAACGTCGACCAGATGATCGAATGGAGCTCGGCGGCTATCGAGCTCTTCCGGGACTATCACGGGAAGAACAAGGACATCGTCGACGGCTTCGCCGCGTTCCCCTCGAACCATCTGAGCCTCGTCCGGAAGGACGGGGCCCTGGATTTCTATCACGGAGTCCTGCGGGCGGTCGACGCCGAAGGCCGGAAGATCCTCGACGACGTGGACTACCAGGATTATCTCGATTACATCGGAGAGGAAGTCCGTTCCTGGAGCTACATGAAGTTCCCCTACATCAGGTCTTTGGGAAAGTCCGTCGGCTGGTACCGGGTCGGCCCCCTGGCCCGGCTTAACACCTGCGACTATATCCCCTCGTCGCTCGCCCAGAAGGCCTTCGAGGCCTACAAGGCCTATACCGGCGGCAAGCCCAACAACATGTCGCTCCACACGCACTGGGCCCGGCTCATCGAGCTCCTTCACTCGGCGGAAGTCATCAAGGAGCTTCTCCTCGACAAGGACCTCCAGGGCACCAAGCTGGTCAAAAAAGGCAAAAGGGTTCCCGAGGGCGTGGGCCTCCTCGAAGCGCCGCGGGGCACCTTGTTCCATCACTATCGCGTCAACGAAGACGATCAGATCACCATGGCCAACCTGATCGTTTCGACCACCAACAACAACGAGCCCATGAACCGGGCCGTCCACTGGGTCGCCGAGAATACCCTCGCGGGCAAACCCGAGATCACGGAGGGCATGCTCAACCGCGTCGAGGTGGCCATTCGGGCCTATGATCCCTGCCTGAGCTGCGCGACCCACGCCATTGGCCGGATGCCTCTCGAGGTCTCCCTCGTCGACGCGCGGGGCAACGTCCTCCAGAGAGAGGTCCGCTGATTCCGCGAAAAGCGAAAGCGCAGGCCGCGACCATCCTCGTGATGGGCTTCGGGAATCCCGGGCGCCGCGACGACGGGCTCGGGCCGGCGGCGGCCGAACGATTGTCGGCCCGGTCGATCCCGGGGGTCGTTTGCGATTCCGATTACCAGCTCGGGATCGAGGATGCCTTGGCCTGCGCCCGGCACGACATCGTGGTCTTCATCGACGCCGCCCGGGGGCTGCGCAAGCCGTTCACATTCACCAAAATCGAGGCGGCCGGCGCCATGCCGGCGATGAGCCACGCCTTGAGACCGGAGGCGGTCCTGGCCATCGCCGCGGAGCTCTACGACCGCAGGCCGGACGCCCGGATCCTGGCCATCCGCGGCCACGGATGGGCGATCGGAGAGGGCTTGACGGAGAAAGCCGAGAAGGACCTGGCCCGGGCCCTCGATTTTCTGGAAGACTTCCTGAAAGGGGTCCGGCCATGAGCACGAAAACGATCCTCGTCCAGGCGGACCTGCTGGCCACGAACAAGCAGGCCGCCGCGGCGATCCGGCAAGGGCTCCGCGGCCGAGGCATCCTCGCCGTCAACCTCCTGAGTTCGCCCGGCTCCGGCAAGACGACCCTCCTCGAAGCCCTGGTCGACCGCCTCAAGGGCCGTCATAGGATGGCCGTCATCGAAGGCGACATTGAAACGGAACGGGACGCCGAACGCATCCGGGCCAAGGGCATCCCGGCCTGGCAGATCACGACGGGAGGGGCCTGCCATCTCGAGGCCCGGATGATCGGCAAGGTCCTCGGCGATGTTCCCGCGGACGTCGATTTCCTGTTCATCGAAAACGTCGGCAACCTCGTCTGCCCGGCTTCCTTCGACCTCGGGGAGGAGCTGCGCTGCGTCCTCCTCTCCTCCCCGGAGGGTGACGATAAGCCGGCGAAATACCCACAGGCCTTCCTGTCCGCGGACTGTCTCATCCTGACTAAGACGGACCTCGTTCCGTATCTCCCGTTCGATCCGGCCAAGGCGGCGGCGGAGGCCCTCTCCATCAAGTCCGGGCTCCGCGTTTTCACGGTTTCCGCGCTCCGGGGCGACGGCATGGACGAGCTCGCCGCCTTTTTCATCGAGGCCCTGGGACGATTGAGGTCCGCCGGTGCATGAGCTGTCGCTCGTCGCCAGCCTCTTCGACACCCTGGAGGAAGCGGCCCGTGAACACCGGGCCCGGAAAATCACCCGGGTCAGGCTCAAGGTCGGAAAGCTCTCGGGCGTCGTTCCCGACCTCCTCGAGTCGGCCTTTGACACCTACAAGAAAGGAACGCTGGCCGAAAGCGCCCGGATCGAGATCGTTCTTGTCCCCATGAAGATCCGTTGTCCGGACTGCGGGGGAACGGACGTCCGCGAGGAAACCGATTTCTCTTGCGCCGCCTGCGGCTCGAGGCGGGTCGAGATCGTCGAGGGGCGCGAAATCGTCGTCGAGAGGATCGAGCTCGAAACCGATGACCCGGAGCCCGGTCCCGCCGGGCCAGCTTCGACTTGACAATGGCAATCTCGTTCTGGTATAAATTTTCTCTTGTTTTTCGGCTCAGACGGAAGATTGGAGTTATTAAATTATTGGTCTCAAACGTCTCGAGTTCTTGAGGTATCCGCGGGTCGGCCAGCTGGTACCGCCCGTTCCTTCGGCACTTCCTCGGATCCGTCCTGAAGGGTCTCCCTTCGCTCCATCTCTTGGCGACCACTCCCGCCGACGCATTTCAATTCCCGAACTGGAGGGATGATTTGGACATCGATGAAACCAAAGTCCGGCACCTGATCGAGAAGCATCAGGGGCTCAAGAAGAACCTCATCGCCATCCTCCTCGACGTCCAGGAAAGCTTCAACTATCTCCCTCCGGACGCGCTCCGGCAGGTCGCCAAGGCCCTGGGCATGCCCTTCATCGACGTCATCGGCGTGGCCACGTTCTACCGAGCGTTCAGCCTGACGCCGCGCGGCAAGCACATGTGTCTCGTCTGCCTCGGTACGGCCTGCCACGTCCGGGGCGGCCAGAAGATTCTGGAGGAGACCGAGAAGAGGCTCGGCGTCCCGGCCGGGGAGAACACCAAGGACGGCCAGTTCACGCTGGATACGGTCGCCTGTCTCGGCTGCTGCGCCATCGGGCCCGTCATCGTCATCGACGGCGAATACTACGGTCACACGACCATCCGGAAGGTCGGCCCGATCCTCGGCAAGTACGCCAAGGCGAAGACTCCGGCGCGAAAGCGGAAGGCCGCCGCCAAGCCCGCCGCTCGAAAAGGCGGACGGGCGGCCGGGAAAAAGTGACGGAAAGAGAGGAAATCTGATGGCCGAACAAAAGAAGCTCCGCATCCAGGACCTGGCCAAGATCCGGGAGAAAACGAAATCCCTGATGACGATCCGGGAAGGCCAGGGCCGGGCCCGGGTGACGGTCCACATGGGGACGTGCGGCATCGCCGCCGGCGCCCGCGAGATCATGGACACGCTTCTCGACGAAATCAGCAAGGCCAAGGTCCAGGACGTCATCGTGACGACGTCCGGCTGCGCGGGGCTGTGCAACGCCGAACCCATGGCCACCATCGAACTCAAGAACCAGCCGCCCGTGAAATACGGCGACCTCACGCCCGAAAAAATGAAAAAGATTTTCGTCCAGCACATCCTGGGCGGCCAGATGGTGGCGGATCTCGTCCTGGGCGTCGGAAGCGAAACGATGTACTGAGGGAGGCCCCTTGAAACAATATCGAGCTCACTTATTGGTCTGCGCCGGCACGGGCTGTGTGTCCAGCGGGTCCTTCAAGATCAAGGAGGCCCTCGAAAAGGAGATCAAGAAGCGGCGTCTCCAGGACGAGGTCCAGGTCATCGCCACGGGCTGCAACGGCTTCTGCGAGCGGGGCCCCATCGTCATGGTCCAGCCGGACGGTATCTTCTACCAGCTCCTCAAGGTCGAGGATGTCCCCCTTCTCGTCGAAGAGCACCTGCTCAAGGGCCGGCCGGTCAAGAAGCTGATGTACGTCCCCCCGGCCGAGGACAAGCCCGTCCCGAAGATGAGGGACATTGAGTTCTTCAAGCACCAGCGGCTCATCGTCCTCCGCAACCGCGGCCGGATCGACCCGGAGAAGATCGAAGAGTACATCGCCTTCGACGGCTACGAAGCGTTGGGCAAGGCCCTGGCCAAGATGACCCCCGAAGCGGTCCTGGCCGAGATCGCCGCCTCGGGACTGCGGGGCCGCGGCGGGGCGGGCTTCCCCACGGGCAAGAAGTGGGCGGCCTGCGCCAAGGAGACGCGGACGCCGAAGTACATCATCTGCAACGGCGACGAAGGGGACCCGGGCGCCTTTATGGACCGCTCCGTCCTCGAGGCCGACCCCCACACCATCCTCGAAGGGATGGTCATCGGGGCCAAGGCCATCGGCGCCGCGAAGGGATTCGTCTACATCCGCCACGAATACCCTCTGGCCATCAAGCGCGTCGAGATCGCCATCCGACAGGCGCGGGAGTACGGCCTGCTCGGGACGGACATCCTGGGCACGGGCTTCGACTTCGACCTCGAGATCGTCCAGGGCGCCGGCGCCTTCGTCTCCGGTGAGGAAACCGCCCTGATCGCCTCCGTCGAGGGCAAGATCGCCATGCCCCGGCAGCGCCCGCCCTACCCCGCGCACAAGGGGCTCTGGGGGTCGCCGACGGTCATCAACAACGTCGAGACGTGGGCGACCGTACCGAACATCATTCGCCGGGGCTCGGCCTGGTACACCGGGCTGGGGACGGATACGAGCAAGGGGACGAAGATCTTCTCCCTCGTCGGCAAGATCAACAACACGGGCCTCGTCGAGGTCCCGATGGGCATCACCCTGCGCGAGATCATCTACGGCATCGGCGGCGGCATCCCCAACGGACGGGCCTTCAAGGCCGTCCAGATCGGCGGGCCGTCGGGAGGGTGCATCCCGGCCAAGCTTCTTGATCTTCCGGTCGACTACGAGAGCCTGACGGGCGCGGGGGCCATGATGGGCTCCGGCGGCATGATCGTCATGGACGACAAGACCTGCATGGTCGACATCGCCAAGTACTTCCTCAACTTCCTCCGCGACGAATCCTGCGGCAAGTGCATCTCCTGCCGCGAGGGGACCCAGCGCATGTACGAGCTCGTCAGCAAGATCACGGACGGCCAGGGAACCTTGGAGGACATCAGTCTCCTCGAGGAGCTGGCCGCCGCGGTCAAGGACGCCTCCCTCTGCGGCCTCGGCCAGACGGCCGCCAATCCGGTCCAGTCCACCCTCCGCTACTTCCGCGCGGAATACGAAAAGCACGTCATCGATAAACAGTGCCCGGCCATGGTCTGCAAGGAGATCGTTTCCGCGCCGTGCCAGTACATCTGCCCCATCGACCAGGAGGCCTCCAGCTACATCGGCCTCATCGCCCAGAAGAAGTTCGAGGAGGCCTTCCAAGTCATCCGCAGGGACAATCCCCTGCCCTCGGTCTGCGGCCGGGTCTGCAGCCGGGCCTGCGAGTCGGTCTGCCGGGCCGGGGAGATCGGCGAGCCCATCGCCATCCGGGCCCTGAAGCGATTCGTCATGGACTGGGCCCGGGACAAGGGCCTGGGCGCGTCGACGAAGTTCCCCGTCATACGGGCCGAGAAGGTCGCCATCGTCGGCGCCGGCCCGTCGGGCCTCGCGGCCGGCTACGAGCTCATCAAGAAAGGCTATCCGGTCAGGATCTTCGAATCCCTGCCGGTCGCGGGCGGCATGCTCCGAGTGACCATCCCCGACCACCGCCTGCCCAAGGACGTCCTCCAGGAGGACCTCGACTACCTCACGAGCTGCGGCCTGCGCATCAAGACCAACATGACCCTGGGCAAGGACTTCACCCTGGACGACCTCTTCCGGCAGGGATACAAGGCCGTGTACCTGGCCACAGGAGCCCATAAACCCCTCGAGATGGGGGTGCCCGGCGAGGAGGCCGAAGGGGTCCTCCAAGCTCTGGAGTACCTCAAGGACCATCACCTCGGCATCCCCGTTTCGCTCGGGGCCCGGGTCGTGGTCATCGGCGGCGGCAACTCGGCCGTGGACGCCGCCCGCGTCGCCTTCCGGGACAAGCGCGTCAAGCAGGTCACCATCCTCTACCGCCGGACGAGCAAGGAGATGCCTGCCTACCCCGAGGAGGTCGAGGCCGGGCTCGAGGAGGGCGTCAAGATCGAGTATCTCTCCGCCCCGGTCCGCATCCGCATCAAGGACGAGAAGGTCGTCGGCGTCGAGTGCATCCGTATGAAGCTCGGCGAGAAGGACGCGAGCGGGCGGGCCAAGCCCGTGCCCATCCCCGGGTCCGAGTTCCAGGTCCCGGCCGACACGCTCATCCTGGCCATCAGCGAGCGGGCCTACACGCCGTACCTCAAGGACAGCGACGGCCTGACGCTCTCGCCGGAATGGGGAACGATCATCGTCGACGCGGCCAGCATGGCCACGACGCGACCGGGCGTCTTCGCCGGCGGCGATGTCGTCTCGGGGCCGAGCAGCGTCGTCGAGGCCATGGCCGCCGGCAAGACGGCCGCCCGGTCCATCGAAAGCTACCTCGAGGGGCGCAGCCTCGTCCGAGTCCATCAGGTCACCCGGCCCTCCCGGTACGTCGAGCCGGTCGAACTGACGGAAGAGGAGGCCCAGAACACGACCAGGTCCAAGATGCCCCACCTCTCCCCGGCCAAGCGGAGGAGCGGGCACGAGGAGATCGAAACGGGCTTCACCAAGGAGCTCGCCTTGAGGGAGGCACGGCGCTGCCTGCGCTGCGAGCTCGAGACGCGCGACGCGAAAAAAGCGATGGGACGTGACACATGATCGAACTCATCCTCAACGGCTTGAAGGTCCAGGCTGAGGAGGGCTGGACGGTCCTCGAGACCGCCAAGTTCTACGGCCTGGAGATCCCGACCCTCTGCCACCACGAGGGGCTGACCGAGTTCGGCGGCTGCCGGCTCTGCCTCGTCGAGATCGGCGAGCCCCCCAAGTCGAAGCTGGTGACGTCCTGCACCTACCCCGCGGAGGCCGGGCTCGTCGTCCGGACCGGCACCAACCGGGTCTGGGCGGCGCGGCGGATGATGATCGAGCTCATGATCTCCGTCGCGCCGGGTTCCAAGGTCCTCCAAGACCTGGCCTCCAAGTTCGGGGTCACCAAGGTCCGGTTCACGCCCCGCAACGAGGAGTGCATCCTCTGCGGCCTGTGCGTCCGGATGTGCGCGGAGCAGATGGACGCCAAGGCCATCGGCTTCCAGCAGCGGGGCCACAAGAGGAAGATCTCGACGCCCTTCGACATGCGTTCGGAGGAATGTCGGCTGTGCGGGGCCTGTATGTATATCTGCCCCGTCTGCCAGCTCCGCTGCCAGGGCCCGAACGCCGACACGGTCCTCTGCAACGGCTGCCTGACCATGGAGCCCACCTGCCTGGACCACTACGACGACCTACAGTGCTGGATGTACGACGTTGGCCGCTGCGGCACCTGCGTCCGGGACAAGAAATCTGACCGGGTTTGAAACATGAACCCAGAACATAACGCTCAAAGGATATCGAGGAGGTAATGACATGCCGACTTTAACGAAGCTCAACAGAAGCGCCGCCACCCTGACCAAGAACCGGACGGAGGGGTCGATCAGCCCCTTCAGCGGGATGTGCGTGACCTGCGTCGATGGCTGTATCGGGATGTGCGAGATCGGAAAATCCGCCTACCGCGGCCACGAGGTCCTTTATCCCCAGCCGTTCGGCATCATCACCGCGGCCTCCGAAAAGGACTATCCCGTCGATCTGTCCCATTTCAACATCATGGGCACGGCCAAGGGGGCCTACGGCGTCCCCGCCGACAGCGACAAGGCGACCTTCGAAAAGGTCACGGTGGAGACCAAGATCGGCAGCAAGAAGGACATCAAGATGAAGCTGCCCTTCGTCATCTCCGGGATGGGCTCGACCAACATCGCCAAGCAGAACTGGGCCGGGCTCGCGGGCGGGGCGGCCATCTCCGGGGTCATCCTGACGATCGGCGAGAATGTCTGCGGCATGGACGACGAGACCGTTCTCAAGAACGGCAAGGTCGTCCGGTCCCCGGACATGGAGTTTCGCATCAAGTCCTTCCGCGACTGGCAGGACGGCTACGGCGACGTCGTCGTCCAGGCCAACGTCGAGGACTCCCGGCTCGGCGTCCAGGAATACGCCATCCAGAAGCTGGGCATCGAGACGGTCGAGCTCAAGTGGGGCCAGGGGGCCAAGGACATCGGCGGCGAGGTCAAGCTCAAGACCGTCAAGAAGGCCCAGTCCCTGAAGAAGAAGGGCTACATCGTCATGCCCGACCCCGAAGACCCCAACGTCATCGCCGCCTTCGAGAAAGGCAGCTTCAAGGAGTTCGAGCGCCACTCCCGCATGGGCATGGTCGAAGAGGACGCCTTCATGAAGCGGGTCGAGGAGCTGCGCAAGGCCGGGGCCAAGCGCGTCTTCCTCAAAACGGGCGCCTACCGGCCGGCCGACCTGGCCCGGGCCGTCAAGTACGCCTCCAAGGCCAAGCTCGACCTCTTGACCGTCGACGGTGCCGGCGGCGGCACGGGCATGAGCCCCTGGCGGATGATGAACGAGTGGGGCATCCCGGGCGTCGAGATGTGGTCGATGACCTGGAGGTTCGCCGACCAGCTGGCCAAGCAGGGCGAGTATGTGCCTGACCTGGCCTTCGCCGGCGGCATCACTTTCGAGGACCAGATCTTCAAGGCCCTGTCTCTTGGCGCGCCCTACGTCAAGCTCGTCGGCATGGCCCGTTCGCCCATGGCCGCGGCCATGGTCGGCAAGACGATCGGCGGCCGGATCAACGACAACCAGATCCCGGTCTACGTCGAGCGCTTCGGCAGCAGCAAGGAGGAGATCTTCGTCACCGCGCCCGAGCTGAAGCACCGCTTCGGCGCCCGCTTCGACCAGCTGCCTGCCGGGGCCATGGGCGTTTATACCTATTTCGAGCGGCTGAGCCAGGGCCTTCGCCAGCTGATGGCCGGCGCGCGCAAGTTCAACCTCGGGTACATCAACCGGGACGACATCGCCTCGATCACCCGGGAAGTGGCCGACGTCAGCGGTATCCCGTTCATCACCGACGTCGACAAGGCCGAGGTCCAGAAGATCCTTAAGGCGAAATAGGTTCATCGGCAGCTCATCCCACGGCCGGAAGGAGCGGGGAGAAACTCTTCTCCTTCCGGCCCTTTTTTTTCGCTCTTCTCCCGATTTCGGGGATGTCCTCTATTCGGCTTGGCGAAGGATATCGCCGCCTCACGAAGGACTCCCCTCGCTCCCCGCCGGGACTCCTTGTTCCCTCGCTTCATTCTTTATATAATAGATATATCCTTCGAAATATGTGGTGCGGTGGGAGGCCCCGATGATCGTGCTCAAGGATGTGATGGCCCTTCTCAACGGCGAACTGCTGACCGCGGGGAGCCCCCTCGAGCTCGAGTGCCCGCAGGTGTTCGCTTCCGACCTCATGAGCGATGTCCTGACCTCCGCCGAACCCGGCTCGCTTCTTCTTACGGGGCTGGCCAATTCCCACGTCGTCTGCACCTGCTCCGTGGCCGACCTGGCGGCGGTCGTCTTCGTCCAGGGCAAGCGGCCGGACGCGGACGTCGTCAGCCAGGCCCTCTCGAAAAATCTGCCTCTCATCGCGACGAAGATATCGATGTTCGAGGCCTGCTCCCGGGTCGCGGCGCTTATCAAGGACGGAAGCCATGCCCGCTGAAGACGTATTCAGCCAGGAATTCCCCGTCAAGGGCGGGGACTTCTCCAAGGCCGGGGCCGTGGCCTGCCGGATCAAGGACCTCCTGAAGGACATGGGTCTCGACACCAAGATCATCCGCCGGGCGGCCATCGCCTCCTACGAGGCGGAAATGAACGTCATCATGTATGCCTGGGAGGGGCGCATGAGCCTGGCCGTCTCCCCTGAGGAAGTCCAGATCATCGTCGACGACCAGGGCCCCGGGATCGCGGACATCGAAAAGGCCCTGACCGAGGGATACTCGACGGCGACTCCGGAGATGAGGGAACTCGGCTTCGGCGCGGGCATGGGCCTGCCGAACATCAAAAGGAACTCGGACGTCTTTCACATCGACTCGCAGACGGGTCGGGGGACCCACCTGGAGATCATCATCCGGACGAACGGACACAGGACATGAAGGAAAAAGCATACCATTCCATCCATATCACACGGGACAAATGCATCGGTTGCGTCCACTGCCTGACCGCCTGCCCGACCAAGGCCATCCGCATCAAGGACGGCAAAGCGCTGATCATCGACGAACTCTGCATCGACTGCGGCGAATGCCTGCGGGCCTGTCCCTATGACGCCGTCCATTCCCACACGACATCGTTCGCCGCTTTGGACGCCTTCGAATACAAGGTCGCCATCCCGTCGACCGTTCTCTACGGGCAGTTCGGCGGCACGACCCTGCCCACGGAAATCCTCGCCGCCCTGCGCCGGATCGGGTTCGACGAGGTCTATGACCTCAGTTCGATCTGCGAGCTCAACAACGCCGCCACCGAGGAATACCTCAACGATCATCCCCGGCCCCGTCCGTTCATCACCTCCACGTGCCCGGTCGTCGTCCGGCTCATCCAGCGGCGTTATCCTGCGCTCTGCGGACAGATCCTGCCCATCGAGCCGCCGCGGGAGATCGCGGCCAAGATCCTCCGGACGATCCTCCCCAAGGCCCTGAACCTGGCCCCCGAAAAGATCGGCATCATCCACCTCACGCCCTGCTCCGCCAAGATGGTGTCCATCGACAGCCCCGCCACGCTCCATAAATCCTACATCGACGGAGCGATATCGATCCGGGACATCTATCCCCAGATTTTCAACGCCCTGCGAAAAAGCGAGGAGGACGCGCTCATGCGTCATCTCTTCCCGGAAACACAGTTCAGCGGCATCGGCATGGGCTGGTCCCTCGCCGGTGGAGAGACCCGGGGGCTCAAGCACCACCGGGCCGTCGCCGTCTCCGGGGTCCGGGACACCATGCGGGTCCTGGACCAGGTCGAGGCGGGCCTCCTCCAGGATATCGACCTGCTCGAATGCACGGTCTGTCCGGACGGATGCGTGGGCGGGCCGCTCGAAGTGGAGAACCGTTTCCTGGCCAAGAGCCGCATCCTCCAGCTCGTCGACGCCGTGGGCGAGCGGGCGGTCGTCGATCCCAAGGACGCCAGCCGTCTCTACCACAGGAATTTCCTGTCGTTCGACCACCCCGTCGTGCCCGTCGATTCCCATCCGCTGGATGCCGACCCGGCCCGGGCCATCCGGAAGGCCCAGCGCCGGGAGAAGATATTCGCCAAGCTGCCGCGCAAGGATTGCGGGGCCTGCGGCGCGCCGGATTGCTGGACGCTCGCCGACGACATCGTCCGCGGCCAGGCGCATATCGAAGACTGTCCATTCGTCAATAAGGAGAAGCCATGACACTGTCCGACCTGGCGGTACGCCTTGATCTCAAAGCCCACACGGCGGGCATCCCCATCGAACGGCCCGTCAACGGCGGGTACGTGAGCGACCTCCTGAGCGACGTCATCGGCCACGGCCGCAAGGACGATCTCTGGGTGACCATGCAGATCCACCCGAACATCGTCGCGGTGGCCGTCCTCAAGGAATTGGCCGGGATCGTCCTCGTCAACGGCCGGGAGCCGGCCCCCGAAACGCTCGCGCAGGCGGAAAGGGAGGGCATTCCCGTTCTCGGCACCCGGCTGAGCGCTTTCGAGCTCGTGGGCCGACTTTACGGGCTCGGGATCAAAGGGAGTTGATGGAGCTCCGGCGTTTCCGGGCCGACCTCCACCTCCACACCTGCCTCTCGCCGTGCGGGGAGTTGTCGATGTCTCCGCGCGCGGTCGTCGACCGGGCCCTGGCCGCCGGGCTCGACATCATCGCCGTCACCGATCACAACACGACGGAGAACGCCGCCGCCGTCATCGAGGCCGCCCGGGGCACGGAGCTGGCCGTCCTTCCCGGGATCGAGTTGACGACCTCCGAGGAAATCCACATCCTCGGGCTCTTCGACTCCGGGGCCGACCTCGGCCCTTTCCAAGCGGCCGTCTACCGCAATCTCCCGGACGTCCCGTCGAAAAAAAAGTTCGTCAAGGACCAGGTCCTCGTCGACGCCGAGGATTACGTCACCGGGTTCAGCCCGCGGTGCCTCTTCGGAGCGACGCTTTTTTCGGTCCAGGACGCCGTCGGTCTTATCCATGATCACGGCGGCCTGGCCATTGCCTGTCACGTCGACCGGGAGTCCTTCAGCATCATCTCCCAGCTCGGCTTCATCCCGCCCGGCCTCGGTCTCGAGGCGGTCGAGATCTCGCCCCGCCTGACCATCGCCGAGGCCCGGGAGGCGCTCGGCCCGTTCGACCCCCTCCCTATGGTCCGTTTCTCCGACGCCCATAAGCCGGAGGAGATCGGCTGCGCCGTTACCGATATTTTCGTCGCTTCGCCGAGTCTCGAGGAGATCCGCAAGGCCCTGGCGGGAGAAGGCGGTCGGAGGGTCATCCCGTCATGATGGAGGATCTCTCTCTCCACATCCTCGACATCGCCGAGAACGCCATCGCGGCCGGCGCGACGCGGGTTTCGATCGCCGTCAACGAGAACGAGAAGCGCGACATCCTAGCGTTCCGGGTGACGGACAACGGCCGGGGCATGTCGCGGGAGGAGAAAGAACGGGCCCTCGACCCGTTCTTCACCACCAAGAGGAAAAGGACGGGACTCGGCCTCCCCCTTCTCGCCCAGACGGCCGAAGTCTGCGGCGGCGTCGTCGTCATCGAATCCGTCCCTGGGAAAGGGACGCGGGTCACCGCTCGGTTCCGCTTTGGCCACATCGACAGGCCGCCGCTCTCGAAAATGGCCGAGACGATGATGGTCCTCTTCTTCGGCCACGCCGAGGTCGCGTTCCGCTACCAGCACACTCGTAACAGATCGCGTTTCATCTATTTACAAAGTGCCTGGAGCGGCCGGGCGACCGCGTCCGCCGAGATCGCCGCGCTCCGGGATTCGCTCCGGGCCGGTTTGAAAAGGATCGGGGCTAGCTGATCTCGCCGGTGAGATAGGCCCGGGTTCGCGGGTCTCGGGGGTTGGCGAAGACCTCGGCCGCCGGCCCGTGCTCGACGAGTTCCCCCAAATAAAGGAAGGCCAGGTAATCGGCCACGCGCCGGGCCTGGCGCAGGATATGGGTGACGACGACCACCGTGTATTCCTGCTTGAGCTCTATCAGCCGCCGCTCGACATTCTGGCTTGACTGGGGGTCGAGGGCCGAGGTCGGCTCGTCGCCGAGGATGATCTCCGGTTCGACCGCGAGGCCTCGGGCCAGGCAAAGGCGTTGTTGTTGCCCGACCGAAAGGCCGGAGGCGGGTTCGCGGAGCCTGTCCTTCACTTCGTCCCAGAGACCCACGACCTTGAGGTAATGTTCGACCCGCCGGTCGAGGTCCTTCTTCGACTTGAGCCCGTGGATCTTCGGTCCGTAGGCGACGTTCTCATATATCGACATGGGCAGGACCTGCGGCTTCTGGGAGAGCAGGCCCATCTTTTTCCGGATCCGTGTGACCTCGGTCCGGGGGGCATAGATATTTTCACCGTCGAGAACGACTTCGCCCTGGACGCGCACGCCCTCGGTTGTGTCCAGGAGCCGGTTGAGCGACTTGAGGAGTGTCGTCTTGCCGCAGCCCGACGGCCCGATGATGACCGTGATCCTCTTCGCCGGGATGTCCAGGTTGATGTGCTTGAGGACCTGGAGGTCGCCGTAGAAGACGCTCAGGTCCCGGATGCTGATGGGCGCCGGCCCGTTCATGGTCGTGTCCGTTCGTTATCTGACGACATGTCGAGTGACCTTTCGGCTCATCGCCCGGCCGGCCAGGCTGATGAGGAGGATGATCAGGGTCAGGACCGCGGCCGAGGCGTAAGCCCTCTGCTGGACCTCGGGGAAGGGCGTGCCCAGCTGGAAGAAAATGGCCAGCGGCAGCGTCGCCGCAGGATCCGCCAGGGAGGACGGGATCCGGTCGGTGAACCCGGCTGTGAACAGGACCGAGGCGGCGTCGCCGATGCCCCGGCCGAAGGCGAGCAGCACCCCGGTCAAGATACCCGGGGCGCATTGGCGGGCCATGACCTTGAGGGCCGTTTCGAAGCGGGTGGCCCCGAGCGAATCGGAGGCCTCTTTGAGCTCGAGGGGGACAAGGCGCATGACCTCGTCGATGGCCCGGCACATGATCGGGAACTCGAGGAGAGCGACGGTCAACATCCCGGCTAAAAGAGAGGCCCGGAGTCCCAGGGCCAGCATGACGACGAATCCGAAGGCCCCGTAGACGATGGACGGCACCCCCCAGAGAACGTCCAGAAAAAATCTCGTCCAGACGGCCGTTTTCGAGGCCCGGCCCTTGTAAAGATTGAGGTAAAGGGCGAGGGGAAGGCTCAAAAGGAAGGCCAGGACGGTGGCCCCGACGGCTAGATACAGGGAGCCCAGGATGGCGTTCAGGATGCCGCCCTCCTTGCCCAGGTAGAAGCCGCCCTTCGGCGTTTGCGTCAGCATGGACAGGCTCAACGCGGGGACGGACTTCCAGAGGATCGTCCCGAGGATGAGGAGCAAGGAGAGGAGGACGGTGGCGGCAGAGGCGGTGGCCAGGACGCGGAAAAAGACGTCGGCCCGTTTGCGCTTTTCGAGGTGGCCCTTCGTGACCCCGTTCACCGAACCCTCTTTTCGACACGGACCAGGATGCGCCGGGCGAGGACGTTGAAAAAGAGGACGATGAGCATGAGCACAAGGGCGGCCATCATCAGGGCCGCATCGTAGCGGGGGATGGACATCATCTCACCGTAGTTGTTGGCGATGAGCGCCGGCAGCGGGTAGCCGGCGTCGAAGAGCGACCGGGGGACGGCCGGCACGTTGCCGACGACCATGAGGACGGCCATGGTCTCCCCGAAAGCCCGCGAGAAGCCGAGGACCGAAGCCGCCAGGATCCCCTGCGCGCCCTTCCTCAGGACGACGTGGCGGGTCGTCTCCCATTTCGTCGCGCCGAGGGACAGGGACGCGTCCCTGAGGGACCCGGGGACCGAGGCGAAGACCTCCAGCGTCACGTGGATGATCGTTGGAAACGTCATGATGGCCAGGACGATGCCGCCGGCGAGGATGCTGTAGCCCGAGGAATAGACGCCGGCGAGAGGAGCGAGGACGCCGCCGACGAAGGGGACGACCAGGATGACGCCCCAGACACCGTAGACGACGGAGGGGAGGCCGGCCAGGAGATCGACGACGGGCTTGGCGCTCTCGCGAACCCAGCGCGGCGCGTACTCCGAGAGGTAGATGGCCGCGAGGATCGAGACCGGCACGGCTAGGACGAGGGCGGTCACTGTCACCCAGACCGTCCCGGTGATGAACGGGAGGAGCCCGAATTGTCCCTTGAGCGGATGCCAGGCGGAGGAGAACAGGAGGCGAGACAAGGGCTCGACACCGAGGATGGCTTTCGACTTGAGGAAAAGCCCGATGACGATGAGGAGCACAAGGATGCCCGGCAGGGCGGCGACGAAGCCCATCGCCCGCCGGGCCAGGGCGTCCTTGAGAAGCCTCATTTTTTCTCCGCCGCGCCGCGGACGACGGCCAGGCCGGAAGCGATGCGCTCCGGCCCGAGGCCGATGTAGCCCATCTCGGCGACGAATTTCTGGCCGTCGGTGAGGACCCATTCGAGGAATTCCGATAGGAGGGGACGGCCCGGCTTCCCCTTGACAACGAAATAGAGCTGCCTCGCCGGGGGCGAGGGATAGACGTTCGCGGCGATGGCCCGGGTCAGGTCGTCGCGGGTCGCGTAGATCTTCTCGGCCGGATCGATCTCCCCGTTGCCGTCGAGGTCGATGGGGCAGATCTCTATTCCGGCGATGGGCTTCAGGGTCTTGGCGTCATAGGCGAAATTCACGTTGTTGAAGCCGATCGCCAGGGGGTCGCGCCGGACGGCCTCGGCCAGCCCGGGATCGCCGTAGACTCCGATCCCGGCCAGGTCCTCCTGGTGTCCGCCCAGATAGGCGGCCCATGTATCCGCGGCGCCACAGGCGTCCGAACGGGTGAAGAGGTGGACGGGCGTCCGGCCGTTCTTGCCGAGGGCGCCCTCCCATGTCCCGATGGATCTATTGACCCACAGCCCGAGGAGTTCTTCTTTCCGTAACCCTCGCCGCAGGATGTCGGCGAGGAACGGGTTTTTCTTGTTGATGGTGGCGACGACGGCGTCCTTGGCCACGGCCAGGGCCACGGCCCCCTTTTCGACCTCCGTCGGTTGTATCTCCCGCGAAACCATGCCGATGTCCACGACCCCGGCCAGGACGTCGACGATCCCCTTGCCCGCCCCGCCGGCCTGGACGTCGATGTTCACCCCGGGATGGGTTTTCTGGAATTCCTCCTGCCAGCGGATGGCCAGCGGATAAAGGGCCCACGCGCCGGAGAGCGAGAGGCTCTCCCGGGCCGGGGCGGGCCGAGATAAAACCGGCCCGGGACCGGACGCGCCCCACAGGAACACGGCCAGGAAAAAAAGGTGCGCTTTTTTCATGCCTTCCCTACCCCCGGCGAGACCGCCCAAGCCGGACCGGTCCGTCATTCCGTCTTCTCCCTCGCATGCTTGGCCCTCCCGCTCTTTTCGACGAGGTCGGCGAAAGTCGTCCGTTCCAGGATCTCGGCCACGGCGTCCCGGACCTCTTTCCATAGCCAGCGTAATCCGCAAGTGTCCTCCATGGGACAGGGCTCGTGGGCCATGACGCTGACGCAGTCGATGGGGGCTAGCGGCCCGTCCATGACCCGGATGACCTCGGCCACGTTGATGGCGCCGGGCGGTTTGGCCAGAACGTAGCCGCCATTCCGGCCCTTGCGGCTCTTGAGATACCCGGCCCGTTTCAGGAGGAGGAGGATCTGCTCGAGGAATCCCTGGGGGATCTCCTGGGCTTTGGCGATCTCCCGGCTGTGGAGGGGGCCGTCCGCGTACCGAAGGGAAAGCTCGAGCATGGCCCGGCTGGCGTACTCGCCCTTGGTCGATAGCCTCATCGTCGCTCCTGCTTAGTTGACTAAGTCCATAGACTTAGTCTATTTACACGAGCGGGAAGGCTGTGTCAAGAGTTTTTTTGGCTGCCTCTCCCCCGCCTGTCAGCGCACGAAGGCTTTGCGCCCGGCATAGACGGCGTTGGAGCCCAGCTCCTCCTCGATCCGCATGAGCTGGTTATACTTCTCGACCCTCTCGCCGCGGCAGGGCGCCCCTGTCTTGAGGTGGCCCGTGCCCATGGCCACGGTCAGGTCGGAGATGAAGCTGTCGACCGTCTCGCCGCTCCGGTGGGAGACCATGGCCCCCCAGCCGGCCTTGCGGGCCATCTCGATGGCCGCCACGGTCTCGGTCAGCGTCCCGATCTGGTTCAGCTTGATCAAGACGGCGTTCGCGGCGTTTTCTTCGATGCCCCGGGTGATCCGCTTGACGTTCGTGACGAAGAGGTCATCGCCGACGAGCTCGATCTTATCGCCGAGCGTCTTGTTCAGGAGCTTCCAGCCGTCCCAATCGTCCTCGGCCAGCCCGTCCTCCAAAACGAGGATCGGATATTTGCGGACCCAGTCCTCGTACATCCGGACCATCTCGTCCGCCTTCACTTTCTTGTTCTCGGTCCTGAGATGGTAGACCCCATCTTCGTAGATGCTGCTCGTCGCTCCATCGACGGCCAGAACGATGTGTTCGCCGGGTCGATAGCCGGCCTTCTCGATGGCCTTCAGGATCGTTTCCACGGCGTCGGAGTTCTTCTTAAAAGCCGGGGCGAAACCGCCTTCGTCCCCGACGCCTGTCGTGAAGCCGCCTCTCTTCAGGACGCTCTTCAGGGCGTGATAGGTTTCCGCCCCCCAGCGCAGGGCCTCGCGGAAGTTCGGGGCGCCGACCGGGGCGATCATGAACTCCTGAAGGTCCGTGCTTTGCCAGTTGGCATGGACACCGCCGTTGAGGATGTTGAACATGGGCACGGGGAGGAGATTGGCCGGGGCGCCGCCGAGATAGCGGTAGAGCGGCATTCCGACCGACATGGCTGCGGCCCTGGCCACGGCCATGCTCACACCGAGGATGGCGTTGGCGCCGAGCTTGTTCTTGTTCTCCGTGCCGTCCAGGGTCAGCATGGCCCGATCGACGGCGGATTGGTCGAGGGCGTCGAGGCCCAAAACCACCTCGGGGATGTCGATATTGACGTGCTCGACCGCCTTGAGGACGCCCTTGCCCTGATAACGGCCCATGTCTCCGTCACGGAGCTCGAGGGCCTCATAAATACCCGTCGAGGCGCCGGACGGGACGGCCGCGCGGCCGCGGGAGCCGTCCTCGAGCATGACTTCGACCTCGACTGTGGGATTCCCGCGGGAATCGAGGATCTCCCGGGCGTGGATCTTCTTGATGAGAACAGGCATGTCGTTTCTCCCGATCTTTGCGCCATTCTATCAGATTCGCGCCACGATTGACAACCTGACACGCCGATGCTAAAAGAGGAGGGGAGATTTCATGGAAACGATCGAGATCATCCTGAAGCTCGTCCTGGCCATCGCTCTCGGAGGGTTGATCGGACTCGAACGGGAGGCCAGCCAGAAACCGGCCGGCTTCCGGACGAACATCCTCGTCTGCGTGGCCTCGGCCATGATGATGACCATGGCCACGCTCCTCGTCCAAGCCAAGGGCGGCACGTCCGATACGCTCGTCCGCATGGCCGCCGGGGTCATCACCGGCGTCGGTTTCCTCGGCGCCGGGACCATCTTCCAAGCACGGGGGACGATCGCCGGCCTGACGACGGCTTCGACGCTCTGGCTCGTCGCCGGCTTGGGCCTGGTCATCGGCGTCGGCTATTACGTGCCGGCGCTCATCTTCACCGCCTTGACGATCACGACCCTGCTTCTCTTCCGCAAGATCGAGAACTCCTACCTCCGCAAGTCCCAGTTCCACTATCATCTGAAGGCCAAGGCCCGCCCCTACATCCTCTCCAGTCTCCGCAAGCTCGCCCTCCATCACGGCGTCCGGCTCGAGCGGCTGACCATGAAACAGGAGGGGCTGTCCTATCTTCTGGCGTTCTCGTTCTCATCCTCGGAGGAAAAGGAACAGGAGTTCAACCAGGGGCTCCTGGAGCTGGCCGATATCGAAGAGCTGAAGATTGATTGAGCGCCGCCTCCTCCTGGCGACCCGGAACCTCGGCAAGGTCCGTGAGATCCGCCGGGCCCTCGGAGGCGTTCCCTTAAAGATCATCGGGCTGGAAGATGTCCTTCCCGGTCTTTCCCATAAGGAACGGGGGAAGACCTTTTCCGAAAACGCCCGGGCCAAGGCTCTGTATTACAGCCGGAAATGGGACGGCCTGATCCTGGCCGAGGACTCGGGCCTCGAGATCGAAGCCCTGGACGGAGCGCCGGGCGTCCGCTCGGCGCGCTTCTCGGGCCCGAAACCGTCCGATGAAAAGAACAACCGGAAGATCCTCCGTCTCCTCCGGGAAGTTCCGGCGGCAGGGCGGAAGGCCCGCTTCGTCTGCGTCATGGTCCTGGTCAAGAATGGGTCTGTCGTCAGGGAATTCCGCGGCGAGGTCCGCGGCCGGATCGGGCGCACGCCGCAAGGAGCTTCGGGGTTCGGATACGATCCGCTCTTCTATTATCCGCCCTTGCGCCGAACGTTCGCCGAGCTTCCGCCCGACGTCAAAAACACGGTCAGTCACCGCGGCCGGGCCGTCCTCAAGCTTCGCGCCTTCCTCGAGGCCGAAAAAAAGGCCCCGCCCGGAGGGTTTCCGGACAGGGCCGCGGTCGGGCGTTAATAAAGGAAGATAAGAGGGGTTCGCCCTATTTCGGCGCGCCTTCTCCGCCCACCGTGATCAGGTCCTTGATATTTTCGAAGACCTTCTCGCCGATCCCCTGGATCTTCATGATTTCCTCGACCTTCTTGAAATTCCCGTTCTTGGTCCGGAAATCGATGATCCTTTGGGCGACCTTGGGACCGACCCGGGGTAGGGTTTCGAGCTCCGAAGCCGAGGCCGTGTTGATGTTGACCTTCGCTTTCGGCGCGGCCGACTGGGCGTAGGCCGAAGCCAGGGAGAAGACGACGATCGCCGCGGCCAGCCCTAACGCCAGAACCTTGTTTCTTTGTATGGTCATTGGTGTGACCTCCTTTCGCCGACCTCTTGTGCAAGCGCAATGCCAACCGGGGCAGTTGGCTAATCTATTTTTTTTGTGCCTGTTAAGCGGAGACTCCGAGCAGGCGCGTCAAGGCCAGTGGACAAACCGACCGACACCGGGAAACGCAAGTTTGCGAGTCAGCCGGCCGCCGGGGCGCGGCAGGGAGCGGAGTCTTAAAGCAATCGGGGACACGTACCGCAAGTACATGTCCCCTATGAAGTGAGCCTTTGGTTAAGAACGGGGGGATATCGGTGAGCTTGACGCTGCCCGGGCAGCGTCATCAAGGGTGGTTGAATTCAGGACCGCGGGTGGCTCTTTTTGTAGACGGCGAGGAGCTGTTTGAGATCGACGTGGGTGTACTTCTGTGTCGTGGCCAGGCTCGAATGCCCGAGGAGCTCCTGGATGACGCGCAAATCCGCCCCCCGGCCGAGAAGGTGGGAGGCGAAAGAATGGCGGAGTGAATGGGGACTGATCTTCCGGGCGACGGCCGTCCTGTGGATGCACTTGCGGACCATTTTTTGGACCGACCTCGCCGTCAGCCGCCCGCCGCGGTAGTTCAGGAAGAATGCCGGCTCGGCGCCCTCCGCGTCGACCAGCCCGCGCCGTGCCCGGGAGTACCCTTCGAGGGCCTCGCGGGCCTTCCGGCCGAACGGGACGATCCGCTCCTTCTTGCCCTTGCCCCGGACCCGGACCAGGCGTTCTCCGAAATGGAGGTCGCCCGTTTCGATGCCGACGAGCTCGCTGACCCGGATGCCCGTGGCGTAGAAGAGCTCGAGGATGGCCTTGTCCCGCAGGTCCAGGGGCTTCCCCGACCGCGGCAGGTCGAGGAGGGTTGTCGTCTCGTCCTCGGAGAGAAAAGAGGGGATGTTCTGTTCCTGTTTGGGTGTCGCCAGGACCTTGGCCGGATTCTCCGTGGTCCATTTTTTCCGGACGCAGAAAGCGTAGAAGGAGCGCAGGGCGGCGAGCTTGCGGCCGATGGTCGATTTTTTTCTCTTTTTCTCGTGGAGCTCGGCCAGGAAGCCGCGCAGCAGGACGTTGCCGGCCTTGTCCCAGCGGACCTCTCGTTCTTTCAGGTAGGCCGCGACCTGCCGGAGGTCGCGTTCGTAGGCGGCAAGGGTGTGGGGGGAAGCGTTTTTCTCGTGCCTGAGGAAAGACAGGAACTCAGTGATTTCCTTGTTCATCGGGCCCACCGGTTTCCCCGGGCGTCTCGGGCTTCTCCCATATCTTCTCCCGGGGCGCCGATTCCTTGAACGTGCACTTTTCGTTCCGGCAGTAGATGTAGGGGTCGCCGCGGATGAGGTTCTTTTTGAGCAGGATCTTCTCCCCGCACAGCGGGCAGGGCCGGTCGATCGGCTCGTCCCAGGTGGCGAAGGTGCACTTCGGGTAGTTGCTGCAGCCGAAGAAGAGCTTTCCCCGGCGCGTCTTTCGCCGCAGGAGCTTGCCGCCGCACGCGAGCGGGCAGTCGATCCCCGTCTCGACGTTCTCCTTCTTGATGTACTTGCACTTGGGATAATTAGGGCAGGCCACGAAAGCGCCGAATTTCCCGAACTTCTGGACGAGCTGGGCCCCGCACTGGGGACACTTTTCGTCCAGGGGTTTGGATTCCTGCTTGACCATGCTTTCGCGGAACTTGCATTCGGGATAGCCCGCGCAGGCCTTGAACTGGCCGAAGCGGCCGTACTTGATGACCACCTGGCCGCCGCATTTGGGACACTTCTCGTCGATAGGTATACCCTTCAAGACCTCCGGGCTATCCCCGGCCAGCTTGAGGTACTCCTCGAGGAGCGCGTAGTATTCCCTGAGGCTTTCGACGCCCTTCCGCGTCCCCTCGGAGATCTGGTCAAGCTCCTCCTCCATGTGGGCGGTGAACTTGTACTCCATGAGGGTCGCGAAGTATTTGACGAGGAAGTCTATGACATACATCCCCAACTCGGTCGGAATGAACTTCCCCTTGTCTTTGACGACATAGGTGCGGCTCTGGATCGTGGCCAGGATCGGCGCGTAGGTGCTCGGCCGGCCGATGCCGCGGGCCTCGAGTTCCTTGACAAGGGTCCCTTCCGTGTAGCGGGCCGGCGGCTCGGTAAATTTCTGCTTGGACTCAAGCTCCAGCAGCTTGAGCGTCTCGCCCGCGGTGGCCTTGGGCAGAAGCTCCTTGTCGCCGTTCCCGTTCGGCCACAGGGCCAGGAAGCCGTCGAACTTGATGACTTCGCCCTTGGCCTGGAAGAGGTAGCGATCGGCCCGGACGTCAAAGGCGGTCTCTTCCACGACGGCAGGGGCCATCTGCGAGGCGAGGAACCTGTTCCAAACGAGCTTGTAGACGTCGTATTCTTCTTTCTTGAGGAAAGGCTTGACCTTCTCCGGGGACAGATCGAGGTGGGCGGGACGGATCGCCTCGTGGGCGTCCTGGGTCTTTTTTTTGCTCTTGTACTGGTTCGGCTTGGCCGGGACGTAGGCGGGCGAGTATTTCTGTTCGATGTAAGCCCTGGCCGCCGCCTGGGCCGATTCGGAGACGCGCAAGGAATCCGTGCGCATGTAGGTGATGAGCCCGGTCTGGCCGAGATCCCCGATGGCCATTCCTTCGTAGAGCTTCTGGGCGACGAACATCGTCTTCTTCACCGGAAAATGGAGGAGCCGGAAACCGTCCTGCTGGAGGGTGCTGGTGATGTAGGGCGGGGCGGGGTGCTTGTGTTTTTCCTTGACCTCGACCTTGTCGAGGACGAACGGCGCCCGTTCGCACGCGGCGACGATCGTCCCGGCCTGCTCGGCGTTCTTGACCTTGGCCTTTTTCCCGTCGATCTTGGTCAGCGCGGCCTTGAAGACGGGAGGGACCTGGGCCTCGAGCCGGGCGGCGATCGTCCAGTACTCTTCGCTGACGAAGGCCTTGATCTCCTTCTCCCTGTCGCAGATCAGCCGCAGGGCCACGGACTGGACCCGGCCGGCGGAGAGCCCCCGGGCGATCTTTTTCCAGAGGAGCGGGCTGATGCTGTAGCCGACAAGGCGGTCGAGGATGCGCCGCGTCTGCTGGGCCTCGAGCTTGGGCAGGTCGATCTGGCCCAGGTTGCGGAATGCGGCTTGGACGCCCTCCTCGGTGATCTCGTGGAAGACGGCCCGTAAAATATGCGGATTGTCCTCTTCGAGGAGTTGGCCGAGGTGCCAGGCGATGGCCTCCCCCTCGCGGTCGGGGTCGGCCGCCAGAATGACCCGCTCGCTGTCCCGTGCCGCTTTTTTAAGTTCGGTGACGATCTTCTTTTTCTCGGGGATGACCTGATAGGTCGGCCGAAAGTCGGCCTGGACGTCGACGCCGAGCTGCTTTTTCGGCAGGTCGCGGACGTGTCCCATCGAGGCCTTGACGATGTAATCGTCACCCAGATAATGATTGACGGTCTTCGCCTTGGCCGGCGATTCGACGATAACAAGTGATTTCGCCAATTACATTCTCCTCTGAAATCGCTTCCCGGGATGCTGGATGACGACCCCCTTCAGCTCGAGGCCGAGCAGGAGCGCCAGCAGGCCGGAAATGGAAAGTCCCGTCTTTTCGGCCAGCTCGTCGATGGGAAGCGCCGCGTCGACGGGCAGTTCGCTCACAAGCCGGCGCTCTTCCCGGCTCATAGAATCCGGACTATTCTCCTCTTTCTCGCTTTTCTGCGCAAGGAGATTTTCCCGCCACGGCGACGGCAGGGCCTCGGCCACGTCCTCCCAGGACTCGACGAGCTTGGCCCCGTCCCGGATGAGGCCATTTGAGCCCCAGCTTTCGGCAGAGGTTACATTGCCGGGCACGGCCATGACCTCCCGGTCTTGCGACAGGGCCAGCCGGGCCGAGATGAGCGACCCGCTGCGCCGGGCGGCCTCGACAACGACGAGCCCGAGCGAGAGGCCGCTGATGACCCGGTTGCGGATGGGGAAGTGCTCGGCGAGCGGCGGCGTTCCCAGGGCGAACTCCGAGAGAACGGCGCCTTTTCCGGCGACCTCCCGGGCAAGGCCGCAGTTCTCCCGCGGATACGGGACATCCAATCCGGAACCTAACACGGCCACCGTCCTTCCATGTTTGAGGGCCCCCCGGTGGGCACAGGCATCGATGCCGAGCGCCAGGCCGCTCGTGACGACCAGGCCGCGGCAGGCCAGGTCGGCGGCCAGTTTCTCGGCCATGGCCCGCCCGTAAGGAGTGGGCCTTCTCGTCCCAACGACGGCCACCGCGGCCTCCCGAAGCGTTTCGGCGTCGCCCTCGCAGTAGAGGACGAACGGAGGATCATAGATCTCTCTCAGGTAATCCGGGTACCTGGGGTCCTCCAAGGTCAAAAGAGTATACGCCTTCCGCCCGATTTTTTCTACTTCCTCGCCGGCCCTGCCGACGGCCCGGCCGGAAACGATCGCTTCGATCGTCCCGTTTTCCAGGCGGAGCCCCTCGAAGTCGGCCGGTTTGGCCCGGAAGACGTCGAGGACCGAAGGGAAACGCCCGAGGACCCTCCGGGCCGCCGCGCTCGGCCCGTGAAAAACGAGGTGGAGGGCCAGCCAGCAAAGGGTTCGGTCGTCCACGGCGCTTCTCCTAGAGAGAAGGACGTTCGGAGACGGCCAATCGTCCCAGGAGCAGGCGCTTTTTTCGTCAGCGCCCGAAAAGGAGGCTAGGGCTCGAGCTTGAACGTTTTATGGGACGAGGCCGCGCCCCGGACGAGGGTCAATCGCGACGGCGGGACGTCCAGGTATTCGGCCAGCCGCTCGGCGACTTCCCGGTTGGCCCGCCCTTTCTCCGGGACGGCCGCGACCCGGACCCGGAAAACGCCGTCGCCGAGCTTCTCGACGCCGGGCGCTTTCGCGCGCGGCTGGACCTTGACCGTGAGGAGCGTCGCCATGCCTCGTCCGTTTCGGACGCACCGGACGTTCCGACGTCCGGTGCTCAGTCCCTCCCTAGTTCCGGTCCTTGAGGACCGAGCGGTACTTATCGAAGAGCTCCTGGAGCTCCTTCCGGGTAATGACGTAGCGGCTGACGTAGACGGACAACGTCGAGCGGACCGGGTCGTTCGACTTGATGAGGATGTAGTCGCGCTGGGCGCCCGTCCGGGACTGCGGCGGGAAGCGGAGCTCGACTTCGCGGGACTCGCCCGAAGGCAGGAAGAACGGAGAGGCGAGCGGCCGGCCACCGGAGAAGAACTTGACGTTCTCATGGGTCATCTCGACCTTGAGCTCGCGCTCGCCCATGCTCTTGATGACGATCTTCGCCGACGGCGTCTCGCCTTCGAGCGAGAGGCCCATGTCGACGTTGTACTTGTCGACGTCGATCCTGGCCGAGGGCGGAACCTCGATGTCGGCGGCCAGGCTGAGCTCCCTGCGCCCGCTACCGGCGTCGTTGGAAACGAGATAGATATATTTGGTCATCTTCCCCGAATACCCCCGGGTGTCAAAGGTCGCCTTGATCTTGCCGTCCTTGCCCGGAGGGATCTTCTGATCGGAGGCGAGCGCGGCCGTGCAGCCGCAGGTCGTCTCGACCCTGTCGATGACCAGGGGCGCGTCCCCCTCGTTCTTGAAGACGAATTCGTAGTTGACGACGTCTCCCTGCTTGACCTTGCCGAAATTATGGGCTGTTTCCTTGAAAACGGCCCGGGGCTTCTTCGCCTGGGCCAAGGCGCCGGAGGCGAAGAGAAGAACCAAAGCCGGAACGACGACGGCGCCCAGGCGCCGCGCGGCACGTATGCTCATCGGTGTCTCCTCATTGAAGAATACGTTATGTATACAGGATATTCTCACTTTTCCGCAAGGTCACTCGACCGTGACGCTCTTGGCCAGGTTCCGCGGCTGGTCGACGTCCAGGCCCTTGGCGGCGGCGGAATAATAGGCGAAGAGCTGCAGCGGCAGGACCGTCAAGAACGGAGAAAAGAGCTGGTGCACTTCGGGGATGGGGAAAACCTCTTCGGCCACGGCCCGGGCCTTGGCATCGTCTTCGAAAGCCACTGCCAGGATCCGGCCGCTCCTGGCCTGGACCTCGGCGATGTTCGAGAGCATCTTCTCATAAACACGGTCGCGGGGAACGATGGCCAGGGTCGTCATCCCCTCGTCGATGAGGGCGATGGGGCCGTGCTTCATTTCGCCTCCGGCGTAGCCCTCGGCGTGAGTGTAGGAGATCTCCTTGAGCTTCAGGGCCCCTTCGAGGGCGATGGGGAAGTTGATCCAGCGGCCGAGGAAAAGATAGTCTTCGCAGGCGAGGTAGCGGCGGGCGGCCCGCTCGATCTCGCCGGCCCGGGCGAGGACCCGGTCCATCTTGTGCGGCACGCGCTGGAGCTCCTGGACAAGGGCCAGGCTCTCCCCGGCGCCGATGGCCTCCCGGGCCTGGGCAAAACCCAGGGCGAAGAGGGCCAGGGCGGCCATCTGGCCGACGAAGGTCTTGGTCGCGGCGACCCCGATCTCCGGGCCGGCGTGGAGGTCGAGGATGCCGTCGGCCGCGCGGGCCATCGAGGAGTTCAGGTTGTTCGTCACGGCCAGGACGGCCCGGGCCTTTTCCCCGGCCGCTCGGAGCGCGGCCAGCGTGTCGGCCGTCTCGCCCGACTGGGAGATGCCGAGGACGAGCGTCCTGCGGTCCATGGCGAAATCCCGGGAGCGGAGCTCGGAGGCGTATTCGACGTCGACGGGGACGTGGGCCAGCGTCTCGAGCAGGTATTTCCCGACGAGACCGGCGTGGTAGGAGGTCCCGCAGGCGATAAAGACGACGCGGTCGACCTCCCGGAAAACGGCCGGGGCGATGCCCGTGTCGTCGAGGAAGACCCGCCCCGATTCGAGGGAGACCCGGCTTTTCAGCGTGTCCCGGACGACGTCGGCCTGCTCGAAGATCTCCTTGGCCATGAAGTGTGCGAAACCCCGCTTCTCGACCATGGCCGGTTCCCAGGTCAGGGTTTCCACGGCTTTCTCGACCGGCTCCCCGGCGAAGGTCGAGAAGCGGACGCCTGCCGGCGTGAGCACGGCGATCTCTCCGTCGTTCATGTAGGAGACACGCCGGGTGTGGTGGAGGAGCGGGGTGATGTCCGAGGAGATGAAGGTCTCGCCGGAGCCGAAGCCGACGACGGCGGGCGGGCCGTTCTTGGCGACGACGATCTGGCCCGGGTCGCGCGACGAGACGCAGGCCACGGCGAAAGCCCCTTCGAGCTCGGCGACGGCCGCGCGGACGGCGCCCTCGAGCGACCCCTGGAAATACTTCTCGACGAGGTGGACGATGACCTCGGTGTCCGTCTCCGTCCGGAAGACGTGGCCCTCGCCGCGGAGCCGCTCCTTGAGGGACCAGTAGTTCTCGACGATGCCGTTGTGGACGAGGGCGATCGTGCCGCTGCAGTCGACGTGCGGGTGGGCGTTGTCCTCGCTCGGGCGCCCGTGGGTGGCCCAGCGGGTGTGGGCGATGCCGCAGCCGCCCGCGAGCGGATGGCGGCGCAGGTCCTCGTCGAGGTCCCGGATCTTCCCCTTGACCCGCCGGCGGCCGATGCCGTCGCCGCTGAGGACGGCGACCCCGGCCGAGTCGTAGCCCCGGTATTCGAGCCGCCGGAGCCCCTCGACCAGGTCCGGGACGACGTCCCTGAGCCCGGCGCAGCCGATGATACCACACATGGTTTTTCTCCTTCAGTCGTCGTCGTCGAAGGCTTCCACCAATTCGTCGTCCTCGTCCGACGCCACAGGCGGCGGACAGCCGATGAGCGGCAGATATTGGCTCCCCTCGGCCTGGGGGTTCAGAGATTCCAGGATACGGACGTCCCCCAGGTTGGCGAGGTCGACGACCTCGCCGGTGTTTTCCGGGGCCAGCACCTGGACGGACGGCCGGAAGATGTCCTGTTCGTTCACGGCCCGGACGACGCCGACCCGCCCGTCGCTCAAGGAGACGAGCGTCCCGACCGGCCAGGCGCCGATGAACTGGAAGAATTTTTCCAGGAGCCGGGGGTCGAAGATCTTGCCCTTCTCGAGCATCATCAACTCGTGGATCTTCTCGGGTGGATAATCCTTCTTGTAGGACCGCTTGAGGGCCAGCGCATCGTAAACATCGCAGATCGAGACCATCATCGAAGCGGGGTGGGGATTACGGGCGTAGGGCGACTTCGGATAGCCGGTCCTATCGTAGCGGAGATGGTGCTCGTAGGACACGACGATGGGCAGGACGCCCAGGGCGTCCTTGTAGCTGTCGAGGATCTTGGCGCCAAGGAGCGGGTGGTTGCGGACCTGGCCGAACTCCCCTTCGGACAGCTTGTCCGTCTTCTGAATGACCTTGAGCGAAATATAGAGCTTGCCGACGTCGTGGTAGAGCGCGGCGATGCCCAGGTCGAGCACGTCGTCCTTGGAGAACTGGAGCTTCGAGGCGAAGAACATCGTGAGCAGGGTGACGTTGAGGAGGTGGACGAAGGTCACCATGTCGCGCCTCTTGACCGAGACCAGGTTGAGGAGCTCCTGGTGGCGGCCGACGAAGTCCTCCATGATGCCCAGGATATTGAAGCGGAGATCGAGGTAGTCGACCTCCTCCTTCTCGAGGACGACGTTGAGGGCGTTGGACACGGTCTGCACGGAGCCCTCGTACTGCGCCCGCGTCTCCTCAGCCGGCGTCACCACCCCTTCCCCCTTGGCCATGGTCCGCAGCTTGCCGGCCCGGATGTTCTGGATGCCGTGCAAGCTGAAGTACTCCTGCTCGCTGATCTTTTCCTGCCGTTTGACGCGGGTCAGGAAGATGATGAACTCGCGGAGCTCCTCGAAGCGCAGGCCCTGCTGGAAGATGATCCTCTCGATGTTGTTCTTCTCCAGGAAATCGATGAGCAGGCCGAGCTTGCCGCGCAGGTTGAAAAAGATCTCGTCCTCCCAGGCCGCCTCGCCGCCGACGATGCCGAGGACGAGCTCCTTGCGGTCTTCGAGGAGCTCCTGGACCGCGCCGTGGAGCCGGTCGAGGTACTCCTTGAACTTGGGATGGTCGCCGGTGTAGATCTTTCCGGCTTGGATGGCATTCATCAGGTAGATGAAGCAGAGCTTGATCTTATCTCTCACGCCATTTCTCCAAAATGCGTCCGGCTTCCTGCCTGACCTTGCGGTTCCAGATATCTTTACGCTCGGACAGAGGCTCGATATAGGGCACGGCTTCACGAAGGTCGCAGCGCTCGACGATCCGGAGGTTACGGAGAAGCGACTTGTTCCGGAGGCCGTAGGGGGACGGCAACCCGAAGAGCTTGGTGAAAGCGACATGTTTCGTCCGCTCGTTCCTCATGAGGAGGATGAGCGCCTCGGCCTGGATGAACTCGTTCTTCTTGCCCAGGATGGGGAAGAGGAAGGCCTCGTCGAATTCCTTGAGCTTCTGCATGGCTTGGAGGGCCCGGACTTTCGCGGCCGGATCGCCGGCCTCGTAGACCTTCTTCAGCGCGTCGAAGGACACGGGCGTGTCGATGGACTTCAAGCCATCGGCGATCTTCCCCAATAGCTCGCTGTCGGAGGACCTTTTCTTGATCCCCGCGTGGAACGCCGGGAGGCGGGCGGGGAAGAACCGGAAACAGGCCCGCAACAACGTGTCGGTCACGATCCTGTCCTTGAAGACCGTGGCGAAGTAGGCCTCCCATTCGTGGACGCTCTCCCCGAGTTTCTCGACGAAGAGGTCGAGCTCCGGCCTCGTCTCGCCGCGCAGGATACAGCCCTCGACGTGTTCCGCGAGAGTCCGCCTCGCTTCTTCGTAGCCCGGCTCGCCGGCAAGGTCGACGGCCCGGATCTCGAGGACCTCGTGATAATCGAGCAGGAATTTGAAGTCCTTCTCCTCGGCGATCCTCTCCCATTCCTCGGCGATCCTCCTGAGCTCGGCGAGCGCCGTTTCTTTATTGATCTCCTGGGAGAGCAGGACGAGGAGGAGGAAGCGGTAGTTCCTCTGGAGGAGCGGGCGGTCGAGGGTGAGCTTCTTGTCGAAGGTTATTTCGTTGAGGAGGTTGGACAGGGTCTGGCGGTAGACCTCGGAGTGGAGCTGGGACGAGGCCCCCGAGAGGAGGATGCGGATCTTCGACTCGACCTCGGGCCTC
>Ga0268276_1000512_pt1 | contig 45531 bp, 26 predicted proteins | sample saktaG_4_FD_190145 | JGI IMG/M metagenome (GOLD analysis project Ga0268276, IMG submission 190145) | Saline water microbial communities from Sakinaw Lake, British Columbia, Canada - sak_2010_1_5_45m | ecosystem: Environmental > Aquatic > Non-marine Saline and Alkaline > Saline ...
TTTCGTTCCGCCGGCGGAGATCACGCGCGGCGCGAAGTCAGCGAAGACGACAAAATCGCCGAAGAAATGACGACGACGTGGCGGTACGGAGAATGCCCGCCAAGGAGGAGGGTTTTTCAGCGGAATCAAAATTAAATACTTTTGCGGAAGCCACATGCGGAATGGGTGAGTTGTCACACCTCTGTCAGCCGTGTGTGGCTTCTGCTTTTTTAAACAGGACAACATATGACAACAAAAAACGGACGCATTACGGTTCCCGAAATCCAGATTGACAACATTCCAGCGGTCATCAAAAACCAAAAGCAATGGTTGACATGGCGGGATGACAAGAAGCCCGTGCAGTGCTGGCAGAAAAATCCAGACAGCCTCATGACCTGCGGAGAGGCATTGGCTCTTGCGCAACGGGAAGGCTACGGCGGCATCGGCTACAGGTTCACGGAGGAGGCTGGTATTATTGGTTTTGATCTTGACCATTGCATTAATCCAGATGGCAAACCGAACGCAATAGCCACCGCTGTGGTCAACCTGCTGAACAGTTATACAGAGGTATCTGTCAGCCGCACCGGGCTACATATCCTATTTGCATCCTCAAAGGAGCCAGTCGGGAAGAAGGGGTATCTGGTAATGAACCTTACAAGTAAATCCTGCGAACCTTTCGATGCGAGAAAACCTGACCATAACGATCCTACAAAATATCTAAAACAGGCATACGAATGCTACCCGTATGGCCGATATTTTACCATGACTGGCACACTGTTAAAGCCAGAACTGCGTGACATAAACGATCGATCAATCCAGTTTGCAAAGTTCTTGGATAAATTTCAGGCTGGCAAGGTACCTGTTGCACAAGCGGAAAGCGTAACAACCAAGGCAACGCTTACAGCTCAATCTGATAAGCAAACGGACATTGACTCTCTACGGGGAGCATTGGCCACGATTGACCCTGACGATTATGAAAAAAATGTACAGCATAGTCAAAACAAACGATGAATGATTGCCGCCAAACCGTGGACAGAAACTCACTCCCAGCCGAAAATATGGTTCTGGGGGCTGGGTGTCGCCTGCTCGATGCCGTCAAGCTGACGGTACCGCAGGCCGCCACACGGATGGGGATTGGCGAGACAAAAATGAGGTCAATCGTGCAATGCGGCATAATCCCCGTTTTGCGGATCGGGGGTAAGACGGTGGTATTGGAGCATGACATCGAAGCGTATCTGCAGGGGAACTACGGCAGGATGGTAATAATCAGACCGTCCTCCAGAACCAGACTGACAGCCTTGCCCGCAGAGATCAGTGAGTCGCCCTGGCTGAAGAAGAAGAACGGCATGAAACCATGAGTCGAAAACACACAATCCAACAAGACCGCCGCAATGGCAACTACTTCGTCTGGTTACAACGAAACGGCGGCAAGATATACTTCAATCTCCTAGCAAACAAACGGAAGACTGGCGAGCGGCTTCGTGAAATCGAGCAGAATCTGGCGAGCGGAAAGATCGCCATCGGACAAGTTGGAACCTCGCAGGTCACACAAAATGACGGAATCAAGGATGTGCGGATCGAGGAATTGGCGGTTCGGCATCTGGAATGGATCAAGGCAAAACGCTCCGACGGCCTGTTTCGGGTTCGCCAGCACTACATCCTGCAGTTTCTTGAATTCGTTGGCGAGGCTATGGTTTCCGACATCACACGCTCCAAGCTGGATGAGTTTCATATTTTCTCGATGAGGGAGCACAGTCGAAGTCCGAACGGCGGCAACGAAGCCTTGTCGAACATCAAGGCGATGATGCGGTGGGGCGTGGAACAGGAAATCTGCGAACTGTCGTTCAAGCAGTTCCCCAAGTTGTGTCGCGTACCGCCCGAAACGAAGCGTATCTCCTACGAGGACATGGCGAAATTGCTAGCGGAGGCCGATGATGACTTTCGGGACATGTTACGATTCGGCCTTCTGACAGGTCTCCGTCCCAAGGAACTGATGGAGTTGAAGCATGCCAACTGTCTTACGGACGGCAACGGCGACCCCTACATTTCGATTCATCGGCACAAGACATCGAAATCGGCACGCACGCCGAGACCCCGCACGGTACCTCTGTGCTCCGACGCCCACGCCATCATTCTGAACCAGACGGCGGCACATCCGAAAAGCGATCTGATCTTCTTGAATGGAATTGGCACGCCCTATACACGATATGCCCTGAAAACCCGACTGGGCAGGCTGTCGAGAAAGGCAAAGACCTCACGGGCCTTCACTCCGTATGCTCTGCGGCACACCTTTGCATCGATGGAGTCCGATGCGGGGGTCGAAACAACCAGTCTGGCGAGGCTCATGGGTCACACGACCACACGGACGCTTGAGAGGTATGTCTCTAACACATTTGAGTCTCATCGGAAGGCGGTCACTGCTCTGCAAGATCGCATCCGTAGCGTGGTTGAGCAGGCGGCAGGAGACAAAACGGAGACAAAAACTACCACCGAAACTGCCACCGAGATTACCCAAGCAAAAAGGACGTGTGACCTAAAAGTCACAAGTCCTTTATCATCAAGCGTTTAACATGGTGGAGCGAAGGGGATTCGAACCCCTGACCCCTACGTTGCGAACGTAATGCTCTACCAACTGAGCTACCGCCCCATGTGTGAAAAGCGGATGCAGATTACCAAAGAAGATGGACATCACGCAATGATTTTATTCAGGTTTCTTTTTTCACCAGAACAGGTATACTAATTGCTTTCACATTGAGGGATGTGTCTTCTGCGATTCCATGAATCGGATCGTGGGGTGCATACGTCCGACACGGGATTCTGTATGCGTGCGGGTTTTCCCCCTTTTACCATCATGAACGCATAGGAGGTAGCGATGCAGGCGAGTTGGATTCGGCGGTTGGCATGCGGGACGGTTTGTCTGACGGCACTGACCGTACAGGCTGTGGATGTGTCGGTTGCGTTTGTCACGTCCGAGGCAAACAAGAGCCAGCCCGTGGACACGCAGCAGTTCGTTTATGAATCCCCCTTTGGCGGATGGGTTGCGGTCACCTGGCCGTTCGGTCTGAAGGTCGACGATGAAGATATCATGGGCTTCATGACCGGTCGGGACAAGATGTTGGAATTGAACAAGCGTGACGCGATGGACGTGGATCAGAAAGCCATCCAAGGGATGCTCGAAAAGCTGGACGGGAGTGCGGCGGTCAAGCTCCCCAATGAAGGACGCCTGTTTGAGCTGGACCGCGCGTCGGTGGTGGTTGTGAATCTGGCGCGGCGTCAGCATGAGATCTATCCGCTGGGCATCATTTTTACGGTGGGTGAGGACGGCTCCTTATCCTGCGACGATCCGCGCGCACGGGTCAAGGACAAGACGCGACTCGAGGTGATTTGCCACCCGGTTTCCATTCGTACGACGGTTGGCCCGATGACGGTGGCAGATGCCCCGGCCGTGTCGTTTGACGGGCGCAATCTCTTTGGCGCCTTGAACACGGTTATTGGCGAGTTCGAAGCCGACCGCACGAAGAAAAAGGCGTTGCTCTATCCCATGAGCAAGCTGACCGCTTACTTGCCGATGTCGCGGCCCGACAAACCCTACGTCGTAAACGGCGTTCGCTTTGAGGTGGCGGCCGACGGCCGGGTGACGCTGATTGACGGCGCGACGGAGCGTGTCACCTGTTTGGACGCCCGTGAAATCCGGTTCACCGAGCCGGCGCAGCCTGCTGTGGTCACCACTTGGGTCACACGGCAAGTCGGCGTGCGCTGGCAGGGGATGGCTCCGAAGACGGTCATCGCCGGGGGCAACACATCGATCACGTGCGATGAAGCGGTGGGAACGGGTTATCTGTCTCTCCCGGGGATGGGTGGTCAGCGAATCGGATTCGGCGAGCTGGGGGCGAACCTTCCCGCGGCTGATCGCGCATGGCCACACGCGCTGCTCATCGGCGATGGGGCGGCGAAAACGATCTGGCTGGTGGAGACGCCCGCGCTGACCTTCCGCCCGGGCGAGGCGTTCCGCTGCCGCGTGAAGCGGTTGGCCGGAACCGCTCCGGATTTGGCCGGCGAGTTGCGCGTGTCGCTCGACGCGTTGGCCGGGGATGGGGTGGGGGGCGCACTGACGCTCACGGGCGCCGCCGGGGGCGTGTTCGCCGGAGATCTGCCGGCCAAACCGGGTTTGTGGCGGGTGCGTGCGGACGGCGACAGCCCCCTGCGGGGGCAGACGCTGGGGCTTGCGCTGATCGCCGACCAGGCGAACGACGTCGTTTCGATGTTTACGGTCCACAATCGCGGATTGTATCGGCGCGGCGACTCCTTTGATCTGCTCTGGGTGGCGCGGGCGAAGGCGGAGGGGAAGCCGGAGGCGAAGGACGCCGCGACATGGCCCGTCCGGTTGCGGGGCATGGGGCTGGACGTGGCCATTGGACGGATCGTGGCTTCGGACGCCCGCAGCGGGCAACTGCGCGTTGATACAAGCGCTCTGGCGCCCGGCGATTACACGGTGGCCGTCGATGCCGTGGGCGTGGCCGGCTATCCCTTCCGGTTCCGCGTCTGCCAGCGCGAGCTGTTGAGCGACTTTGAGCTCTACTCCTTTTTCCCGGTCATGAGGGCGACTAAACCCTACCCCGGATCGCCGGTGACCGCCTATCACGGCACCATGCCCGACGGACCGGGATTGATTCCGTACCTGAACGACGGGGACGGGTCGATGGATCGGTCACTGGCTGCCTACGCCAACGCGTCGCTGGGACCGTCGATGGAGATGTTTGACCAGCCGGGAATGGAAGAACGGTCTTTCATGGCTCTGGCGGCAATGGGCATGCGGGGAGTGCCCTCGTACCCTTCCCTGATGCATGCGGAGACCGAGAATCCGAAACACTCGTCACCCGAGGATTTGGCGGAGATGCGCCGTCGCATGGCGCTCCATATGCAGCAGCACGCCGACTACCCCGGCCTCGATGGCTACTGGCTCGGGTGGTACGCCAGGCGGTCGGGGCATTGGGAGAATTCGCCGGCGATTGACGGGCATCAGGGGCGTCGAAACGCGTTGATGCACCATATCGCCGGCACGCGGATCTCGGAGGCCATGACCTCGTACAAAGACATGAAACTCACGGAACTGCAACGAGGCAGCCTGTTTCGGTGGATGAACTATCGCTACCACAGTTCGACGTTGCCGGACGCGTTTGGGGAATGGTTCGTCGACGCCCGCAAGATCCGTCCCGAACTGACCTTGCACAACGCGCACCCGACGTTCTGGCTCGGTGGGTGGGAATCATGGTCGCCCGCAGCCTACGCGACGCTGACGCACCGCAACTCACTCGACTACACCGACTACTGCATCCCGCCATGGGGCAACTTCCGTGCACCGGCCTTTCTGGCGATGGGCAATCAAAAGAAGCAGAAGATCCAAAGCGCTCACTTTACCCATTCCTGGCGATCCGAGATGGTCGCCACGGCTTTTGGGGCTGCGGGGCGCGGAGCGGACGGATTGGCGATGGATTACGCGGATCTCGACAGCCAGAACGAAGGGTTGCTGCGGATATTTTCCCGTTTTGGATCGTGGTTCACGGCGCTTGACCCGCTTCCTGACGTGGCGGTCTACTTCAACGATAACCCGAACCGGGCGAGCGTGGTCCTGCACGACCTGGCGCGCATGCGGCGTCCGGGAATGCTCGTCTCTCCCGAGGACGTGCTCGCCGGAGAGTTGTCCAAGTATCAGGTGCTCGTGCTGGCCGGTCTCGATGCATTCGAGTTGCTGGAGATTGACAAGGCCGTCCGTGATTTCGAGGCCCGTGGCGGTCTGATCATCAAGGACGATGCCTGCCATGCCGACTTACCGGGGCGCAAACTCGGCTTTGCCTACGACGGCTCTCATGTCCATGGCGGGTGGGGTCTCGGCGGCCCCAACGGAGAGTGGGAGTTCGCCAGTCTGTGGGAAAACTACAGAGGCATACGCGAGAAGTTCCTGATCGAAGCTTTTGCCAAGGCGCCCACGATCCCGGTCACCACCCCGGACACAGGCGTGATCATCTCGCCGTTGGGCAGCAAGGAGGCGATTATCTGCTTTGTGATCAACAAGACCGAGGTGCCGATGGAAATGACGGGCCGGTGGCGCCAGGCGCATGTGCTGCCCCGGATTGGCGAGTTGCAGGTGGAGAAGGGGTGGTATATCCACGATTTGTTGAAGGGCCGGGCGGCGCCGGTCCAGAAGAGCGCGCAGGGGCAGCGTGTCGCGATCGATCTCACCCGCTTTGATGGCGCGCTCTACCTGCTGACGAAGCGTGAGCCTAAGGGGATGGGCATCCGTACCGAGCGGACATCGCAGACCACGGTGCGCCTCACGGGCTGGCTGGCCGACGGGAAGGATACGCCTCTTGCCGATCCAATGCCGTTTGAGGTGACGCTCACGGGTCCCGATGGCGGTGTGTTCTTCCGGAAAATGGCCGCGTTGGGTCCGGACTATCCGCTCGACGTTCCTGTCCCGGCGCTGCCGCCCGGGACATCGCTCGAACTGCGCGTGCGCGATCTCGTGATCGGATGCTCGGCGATGGAGACGGTCAGTCCGGCTACGACGGATGTGCTGGCCGTTCGCGCCACGCCCGATTATGTTGGCGGGATTGCCCCGATCAAGGCCTTTTTGGCGGATCGCAAGGGCCCGGTGACGGTTTTGCTGGATGAGGGCCAGGAGGGGTATTTGCCGGCTGCCGAGCGTTTGGCGGCGCTGTTCAAGAAGACGGGGCGCACGGCGCGCGTGGTGATTTGGGATCCGACCGACGTGCGTCCGCTGCCCCTGCGTTGGGTTCCGCTTCGAGAGGATGTTCGCACCTTTGACCTGTTGCGCGACAACGGCGGATTCGCCTGGCGGATCAAGTTGAGCCCCTGGGCGGCCGTCGATTCTCCGCTTGGCTTTAACGATCCCCTTGCCGGTTGTGACGAATACGGGCCGCGGTTGCGTCATGACGCTGACGTTGTCATGATGGGCACGCCCGCGAACCATCGCGCGCTGGCGGACCTTGCGCCTTTCCTCCGGCGCACGCCGACCGACAACTATCCTGCGGCAGGCGGATTCTTCATCCACTATCTCTGGTCCCCGTTGCTGGGCGGTTATGACGGGCTGTACCTGGGGTGCAAAGATGTGGCCGGTGCGGAAGCGGCTGTCGCTTGTCTGGCTGAGGTGGTGAAGGCGGATTCCGCGCTCCCGAGCAAGCTGGCGGCCATGCCTGCGGCCAAGCCCGTCGAGACTCGCGGGGGCGCCCCGGAACCGGTGATAAACCTGTTCGACGGGGTGTTCGGCACGCAAATTCTCGATTTCGTCTTCTCGCCAAGCGGTAAACGCATCTTCCTGACGACGGCGTCCTACGGCGATTGGTTCTACGTGTTGAGTCCCACCGGTGATATTCTCGAGAAGCGCATGCCGCCGATCGCCGAGTGGATTCCCAACTGGTGGAATTGGGGGCGGTCAGGGCTCCGCCCCGTCAGCGACACAGCCCTGCACATTGGGATGTGGAACGGCGAACATCTTTACGATCTCGACAAGGGGTTTGTCGGCCGATCACCGGGTGAGCCGCCGCACCACCTCCCGGGTCCCGGCAATGGCGGCGGTCCGATTGTGAGAGCCTCAACCCGCATGCGGGACGACGCCTCGGGCATCACCTATCTGGGCGGAAACGACCATGTGCATGCGTTGGACGCGCAGTGGCGTCTGCTCTGGCGCTTTGACGATGCCAAAACGACGGCCGACCTCGTCTATCCGCGAGGCCTGTTCCCGCGCGCCGTCAGTGGCGACGGACGCGTGCTGCTGCTCGCCGGGTTCGGCGTGCATAAAATGCTTTACGCGTCGGCCGCCAGGAACCCGTCGATCATGGGTATTGACATTGCGACGGGCAAGCTGCTCTGGGAGCGGCGGAATGTGATGCTCAACGAGGGCAAGGTCGTGCCACTGGATGATCGCTTCCTGGTGATCGACGATAACAACGATACTTACGAGATCTTGTCGGCAAACGGGCGCGACGGAGATTACTCCCGGGGTCTGTCGGGTGTGCCGGCATGGCTCGTCAAGCTTCCCCTGAACGACTCGATTCTCGCCGTCGTGCAAACCTTTGACCGGGCGGGCAAGACGAGCCGGGCGTTGATCCGACCCATGAAGGGCGGGGAGGATCGCGTGCTGCCGATTGAGGGCAGAGTCGGCAACGTGACGCTCGGCCCGCAAAGCAGCACCATTGCCATCATGACGACGAGCGGTCGGTTTTATTACTTTACGACAACGGGAGATCTGTTGTGGCAGATCGAGATACCGGGCGGCGCTTTTATGAAGTTTTCGCCCGACGCCAAGACCGTGGTGGTCGGCACGCACGTGGGTACGGTGTATTTTGTCAACGTGGCGGACGGCAAGCAGCTTCGGATGCTGGATCTCAACGACGACAACAACATCACTCCGGAACGCTTTGCCAATCAAGTTCGGATGGGCGAGGTTCCCCAAGACGCGGCGCGTGCGATTCCGCCTCTGCCGCCGGAACCCTCGTATCTTACCTTGTTCTCGCCCAAGAAGGTGACGTTCGGCCCGAATCAGGCTCCGCCCGAGAAGATGCGTGCGCTGCTCAAACCGGCCGAAGTGGCTGCGAATGATCCCGCCACGCCCGCCACTGTCGGCAAATTGACCGCGCCGATCTCGCTGACCTTTAAAGCCGAGGCGGGAGCGCTCTATCTGGTTGAGATGCTCAATGCCGTCGCCAATCCCGCCGATTACAAACCGACGTTGCGTCTGGAAGTCGCCGTCAAGGGCAAACCGCTGTTGGATCCGAAAAACCTCCCCTACACGGTCCGTCTGCCGCTGGGGACGTATCTGACGCGCCGACGTGCCGCGTTCCGAGCCGATGTGGACGGCGACGTGACGCTGACCCTGCGCGGTGTGCTCCCGAATACCGCCAAGAAGTTGGGCAAGGGGGAGTCGCCCTACGACGATCCGCTGGTAAGCGAAGCGCCCTTGCTGCTGGGCGACGTGGTCGTCGCCGCGATCCGCTTCCCCGGTCCAAACCTGCTGTTCGACGGCGGCCCGGGGAGTGGCTCCCAGCCTGCAGGCGCGCTGGTCTTAACATCGTATCCGTGGGAAAACGGAGCGAACAACGCGAAGATACCGTACACGCATCCCAGCGTTTCGCTGCGTCTGGTTAACGGCCTCGTCGCCAATCAGGAATCGGCATGGGATGGTGCGGGCGGTGTGGACTACACCGACATACGCGGAACCTTCGACAAACCGAAGTCGCTGTCCGTCGTCGCAATTTTTGAGGATCCATCACCGCCGCAGGTCAGCGGCAACGGCGTCAGCGAACGGGTCACCTCGCGTTACGCGCTTAATCTGGGGAGCAAGTCTTTCAGGGTCTACGACAACACGCAGCTCTTCCAGATGTTTGAGTGCCCTTCGGAGAAGATCTCATCGTTCTATTATCTCTGGGCCGGCAAGTTTGAAGCACAACGGGGGCTCACGGATGGCGCCGTGCGTACGATGCAGATCGAGGCCTATGCCGAGGACGACATTGAGAGCACGCTCATTAACCAGCTTAAGAAAGCGGAGAATGACACTCTGGAGCTTCCGGATTTGTAAAGGGAAGACGGAATCGTTATGATGACAGCCGACACACTGCGCGCGCGGTATCTCGCTTTTTTCAAGTCCAAAGGGCATGCGGTCATTTCGGGATCATCGTTGATTCCTGAAAATGACCCGACCGTGTTGTTTACCACCGCTGGGATGCATCCACTTGTTCCCTATCTGCTGGGCGAACCACATCCGGGGGGGCGCCGCCTGACCGATGTCCAAAAGTGCGTGCGCACCGGCGACATCGAGGCCGTCGGCGACGCCTCGCACCTGACCTTCTTTGAAATGCTCGGAAATTGGTCGTTGGGGGATTACTTCAAGCGCGAAGCGATCACGTGGTCGTATGAGTTCCTCACCTCGCCCCAGTGGCTGGGTTTCTCCCCCGACCAGCTTTCGGTCACCGTGTTTCGTGGTGAAGACGGCATTCCGATGGATGAGGAGTCGATCGCCATCTGGGAGACGCTCGGCATTCCGAAGGCCCGTATCCACGCGCTGCCCAAGGAGGACAACTGGTGGGGACCGGCGGGTCAGACCGGTCCGTGCGGGCCCGATACCGAGATGTTCATCGACACCGGCACGTCCGCCTGCTCGCCGGAGTGCCGCCCGGGCTGCCGATGCGGCAAGTATGTCGAGATTTGGAACGACGTCTTCATGCAGTACAACAAGACGGCCGACGGTCGCTATGAGCCGCTCAAGCAAAATAACGTGGACACCGGCATGGGCGTCGAGCGGACGATCTGCATGATGAACGGCTGCAAGACGGTCTATGAGACGGAGCTGTTCGCCCCAATCATGGCCACGATACGCGAGCTTTCCACCGCCCGGCCCTCCGATGAAGACGCCGCCGTGCGTGCGGAGCGGATCATTGCAGACCACATGCGCACGTCGGTCTTCATCCTCGGCGACCCGAAGGGCGGCGTCAAACCGGGTAACCTCGGGTCCAATTATGTCCTGCGTCGCTTGATCCGCCGCTCGGTGCGCTACGCCAAGCTGCTCGGCATTGCGCCGGGCCACACCCGCATGCTCGCCGAAACAGTGATCGCCAACTACGCGCCTGTGTATCCCGAGTTGGAGACAGCGCGCGAGTCGATTATCACCGAACTGGTCACGGAAGAAGAGCGTTTTGAGCGGACGTGTGTCTCGGGTCAGCGCGAATTCGACAAGGTCGCGGCAGCGCTTTCGCAGCACGGACAGACGACCCTCTCCGGCCGAAGCGCCTTCAAGCTTTACGATACGTACGGGTTTCCGCTGGAGTTCACGGAAGAGCTCGCCGCCGAGCGGGGGCTTACGGTTGATCGCGTCGGGTATGAGGCGGCCTACAAGAAGCATCAGGAACTCTCGAAGCAGGGGGACGCCAGCTTCAAGGGCGGGCTGTCCGACAACACGACCGCCACGACGCGTCTTCACACGGCCACGCACCTCCTGCACCAGGCGTTGCAGGTGGTGCTCGGTCCGCATGCCCTCCAGAAAGGGTCAAACATTACCCCCGAGCGGCTTCGTTTCGATTTCGCGCATCACGAAAAGGTCACCCCAACCCAGCTTGCGGAGGTGGAGCGCATCGTGAATGACCTCATCACGCGCGACCTGCCGATCACCTGCGCGACCATGCCCTTCGAACAGGCCAAAGCCTCCGGCGCGACAGCCCTTTTCGCGGCCAAGTATGGCGAGGAAGTCAAGGTCTACACGGTCGCCGACTTTTCACGGGAAGTTTGCGGCGGGCCGCACGCCGTACGCACAGGCGAATTGGGCGTCTTCAAGATCCAGAAGGAAGAGGCGTCCTCTGCCGGCGTCCGCCGCATCAAGGCGGTCCTCGGATAACACCCCGTCTCGGTCGGGATTACACAGGCGGGGCAAACGTGTCTGACATGTAGATGCGTTGGACCTGATCACATTGGCGGGCGGCAGCGGCGGACTTCCGGGGTGGGTCACCGAATCTCGCCGCCGAGGCGCGCGGCGAGGCGGGGAAGACCGGGATCACGGGCGCCGAAGGTGACCAGCGCCGTGCCGGGCGCGGCGGCGGCGCGCAGCGCCGCTTCGGCGTCCGCAAGCGTGGCGACCGGCTGCGCCGGGATGCCGCGAGCCGCGAGCCGCGTGACGAGGGTCTCGTGCGTGAGGCTCCGGTCGGCAGTCCCGCCCATGTCGTACACCGGCAGGATCAAGAGGCGATCAGTGGGACGGATCACGCGCGCGAACACGGTCTCCAGATCGTCCATCATTTTACGCAGCGGTCCGTAACCATGCGGACGCCAGACGGCGATGATGCGGCTGAAGCCGGCTGCGAGCGTGGTCCACGCGGCCGCGAGTTTTTCGGGGTTGTGCGCGTAGTCGTCTACCACCACGGCGCCCTGGCACACGCCGGCGCGCTGCATGCGGCGTTCCACGCCGCGGAAGGTCGCGAGACCGGCGGCGAGGGTAGGGGAGGGGATCTCCAGCGCGCGGGCAAGCCGTACGGCGTGCCAGGCGTTTCGGATGTTGTGTAGCCCCGGGAGCGGCACGGTAAAGCGGGTGCCGTCAAACGTAAAGCAGCCATTCCACCCTTCGGCGCAGGCGCCGTCGGGCGCATCGGTCTCGCCGGTGCCGTCAATCACGACGCCGGTAACCCGTGCGCGGAAGCGGTCAAAGAGCGCCAGCGCTTCGTCCCGTCCGAAATGATCGGCCGAAGCGTTGGTGATGATCGCATGCTCGGGGGCGAAAACCATCAGCGAGCGGTCGCTTTCGTCGGCTTCGATCACCATCCATCCACCGGCGCCGCGCCGAACCGAAGCGACCCGGCCTCCCGCGTCCCAACCGACCACACCCGCCCCGTTGACGACCGACGGGTCGAGACCCGCCTCCTGGAGCAGCCAGCCGAGCAGGGCTGTCACGCTGCTTTTGCCGCAGGTTCCGGTCACCGCGATCAGCTTCCGGCCTGCGGCCAGTTCGGCGAGTTGGACGGCGCGGTGAACGGTGGGAATGCCGCCATGGCGCGCGGCGACGAGGTCGGCGTTATCGTCCTCGATCGCGCTGCTGACCACCAAACGCGCGGCGCCGGCGGCGATGCCGGAGCCGTCTTGCGGATAGAGCGCAACGCCCTGGTTGCGCAGGCGGGTGAGCGTGTCGGTGGCGTCGCCGCTGTCGAGCAGTCGGTCCGATCCCGAGACGGGGATGCCGCGATCCAGGAGTGCCTGCGCGAGCGCACTCATGCCGACGCCCCCGATACCGGCCAGATGGAAGCGTTCCGTAGCCACGCAGGCATCCTCGCGGCGGCGTTCAGCCGCGGTAATACTTCGGGTAATCAAGGGTGAGGAGATGGAGCGGCGGCGTGTCCTCGACCAGTTGCGGAAAACGACCGACGGGTTGGTGGAAGTGGTTGTCGGTGCGGTCGTCGTTGACACGGCTGACCTCGCCGACAAGCACGGTGCCATGCCCCGCCTCGCCCCAGAAACTGTGGTAGTTGCGCTGGGGCAGGCAGACCGATTCGCCTGGATGGAGGGTGATGGTGCTGCCCGCGGGGATGGTCGTGCGGACGCCGTCCATGCTGACGGTTACAGGGGTGTCGTCCAGAGTGTCGTCGGGGTTTGAATTCCAGAGCCGGATCACGAGGTTGCCGCCGCCGCGGTTGATGATATCCTCCATCTTCTGGCTGTGGAAATGCGTGGGGGTGATCTGCTTTTCGCGCACGATCATGATCTTTTCGGCATAGTTTTTAGTGCCGGGTTTCCCGAGATCAGCCTGCAAGCCGTTGCGGATGGTGAAGAGAAAGAGGCCGATCGCGGCGAAATCGTCGCTGCCGAAATCGGTGATGTCCCAGCCGAGCTGATGCGTGACGATCTCACGGCATTCAGGTCCTTTCAGGCGCCATGCGTCGGGCGTCCAGTGGGCAAAAGGGGGAAGCAGGAACCGATGCTCGTTCAGAAAGGCGAGTCCCTCCCCCATGATGGCATTCACTTCTGATCGTTTCATACCAACAAACTCCCGTGTGTTGTGAAAGCGGAATGACGTCCATCCGCACCCTCGGGGTGGATCCCTGCGGCACGGTTTGGAGTTTACTATTCGAAGGTTTCGCAGACCAGACGAAGCCCCGTATCGAAGCTGTCGGTCGGCGGCGCGAATTCGCCGTGAGGCGCAAGGTCCGCTTGGCGATACGCCGCCCGACAGCCGGACGGAATCCGGTACCACGAGCCGCCTCGGAGCGTCGTGACGACAAACAACCTGGTGCTGATGGTCGAAAACAGTGCCTCCACCCCGGCATTTTTCTCGAAGGGACTGATGAAGGGATCGGTAACGGCGGCCGTGCCGAGGGTGTTGGTGTATTCGTCACCCACCCACTCCGAGACGTTTCCGAGCATGTCGTGCAGGCCCCAGGCATTGGGCTTCTTTTGCCCCACGGGATGCGTGCCGGACCGGGCGCTATCGAACTGGCGATCGCGCCATTTGCGCGTGTCGAAACCCCATTCGCCCTTGACGCCGCTGTTGCCGCCGTACCAGGCAATCTCGTCCAACTCGGGGCCGTTGAGCGTTCCCTTGATGGTCAGCGGTCCGTTGTGAAGCGCGGTCTGGGTCCCTGCCCGGCAGGCGTATTCCCATTCCGCCTCGGTCGGCAGGCGGTAGCGCACGCCGTTTTCCTTGGCCAGCGCGTTAAGCGCGACCACGAACCGCTGGCAATCCTGCCAGGAAACGTTCTCCACAGGCGCCGTGTCGCCTGCGTACCTGAACTGCGAGGGGTTTTGGCCCGTGATGCGCGCCCACTGGCCCTGAGTGACCTCGTACTTGCCCATCCAGAACCCCTGGGTGATCGTCACAGGGTGCAGGGTCTCGTTGTCCGATCGGCCGGCCTCGGACTCGGGACTGCCCATGTCGAACTCGCCGGCCGGGATCCACACAAACTCCATGCCGGTGAGCGGCGCGGTCCACGGCTTTCCTTCCTCAGGCTTCTCCGTGGCCTCGGGGATCGGGGCCATGGAATCGCCTTCCAGCGCCTCGATCACGCTTTCCGCCCAGTAATAACTATCTACCCTGTCACCGACTTTGATCGAATCCGCCAGCTTTGTCGCAGGCCAGAACGCGGCAAGAGAGCCATCCTTCGTGCGTGAGACGATATTCCTGTTCGGATAGAGCTTGCCGTCCACTTCCGCCACCACCGTGATGGCGCCATAGCCGAGCGGGAGGCGGAACGTGCCGTCCTCGGCCGTAAGGAGGGTGGCAATCGGCTTCGCCTTGATCAACTCCGCCTTCTCCACCACCGGGATGCCTTCGCCGACAAAGACGGCAAAGACGTGTACCGGCGCGGAAGCGACCGGCGTCCGCTTGCCGTCTTTCGATACCTTCCATACGGAACCCATAACGCCGGCTGACGGCGCACTGGAACCCATGAGCAGCCGCATGCCGCGGGCCGGAATGTGGACCGGGCCGTACATGGCAAACGCCGGCCCCATCTTGGTCGTCTGGACATAGCTCTTGGAGATGACATCCTCGAGACTGCCGACGACGGCCGCGGCCCGGACCGACTTGTCCTTCTGCGTCTTGAGCCTGATCGTCACCTTGATTTGACTTGAGTCCAGCATCGGCTGGGTCTTGATAGTGGTGCTGCGGCCCCAGTCGCCGTCGCCGGGGATATACGAGTAGTCATGCTGGGCCAGGACGTTGGCGGAAGTGATCTTGTTGTAGGTGCCGAACGGGTATGCGGGGTTCTCGACGTAGAGGAATTCCCGTACCGGCTCATCGCTTTCGTTGACGAGTACCATCAGGGCCTTGCGGCCGGGTTCACCCTCGGGCCCCACCACCGGCCGGATGTAAAGGGAAACGCGCACGCGTCCGCTCGGGTTCTCGGTGGTGGCCGCAAAACCGGCCTTGACTTCGGCCTCGAAAAGTTCGCCGTAGCGCACGAGGCCGATGCCGAAGTCCGCTGCGCGCCAGTAAGGGAGAAACTCGGTCTGGCCGTCGTCCTCGAAGTAGCCGAACGCCTCCAGCGCGTTCAGCACGTCGGCGGCGTTGGCGCGGCTGGCCAGGCCGGCGATGTCCACGCCGATGTCGTGCAGCAGCGCGCGGCCCAGGATCATGTTATCCACAGCGGGCGAGCCGCCCGGCGCGGTCAGCGCCCCGCCGTTCGAGCGCAACTGCACCGCCAGCGCCGTGTGCGGCGCCGTGAGATAGCGGAATATCGCCAGGGGGAAGTGATCGGCGATCGTTTCCGCCGCCGTCAGGGCATCGCCGCCGATGGCGCCTTCAAGGATGGCGCGCGACGCGACGGCTTCGCAGACCGAAGCGGCCTCCGCGCGAACCAGGATATTGTCTCCTGTCAGAGCTTCGCGAGACGCCGCGTCAAGCGCCGGCGTGGCCGCCTTTTCCGTCCAGGACTGCCACTGCTGCTGCCGCCTGTCCGCTGCCGGCAGGCGGGAAGGATGCACCAGCAGCGTGAAGGCGGCCGTTTGTTCGCCGCCGCGGGGAGGCTGGTTGGCAATGGCGATCTTCCAGATCACCGTCCCGTCACGCTTGCGCTCGACCGTCATCGAGGGCTCCTTGCCTCTGATGGCGAAGCCGTCTTCGCCGTTCGCCAGCCACGTGAAACCGCGATCGCCGTTGCCCAGGAAGAAATGGCGAATCTGCCCCTTCTGCCTTTCGCCGTTACCCACCGGCGTGGGGCCGTCACTCCAGATAACTCCGAAACCAGGTTCAAGCGCGCCGAAACCCGGTGCCAGGGGTTCCTTGCCGGAGAGAGCCTCCGCCGGGTTGCCCGCGATCGCCGTGTCCACCGAACCGGGGAGTTCCATCACCAGGTCAAGCCGTTCGAGATCGGTTCCCTTGGCGTTGTAGGTAATCTGCCCGGTCATCGAGCCGTCCTCTGCGTACACGAGGTTCAGACGACCCTTCAGGGAGCCGGCTTGCCACGTCGTCGTGGCTTCCACGCCCTTGTCCGTCTTATTCAACACGGCCGGCGCATCGGCCGTGGCCGGGACCGTTGTCTTGTCGACGATCGCCTCGATACGCAAGGGGTTTATAAGCTGCGGCCCGCGGTTGACCAACTTTATCACGGACATCGGCCACTCCTTCTCCCCGCGCCAGGCCAGCGGAATGTCATTCGTGAACGCCCGGATTTCCAACTGCGCCGGCAGCCCGACGTCATCCACTGTGAACACATGCCGCGGGGTCGTGATCGTGCGATCCGACACCGCCACATCGGCGCGCACCGCCGAAACGCCAAGCAGCACCGTCACCACGGCAAACACGTTCAACCCCAAACACAAGCGTGATTTCATAAAGGCCACTCCATTCGTCGCATGTCTATTCATTGCATTTCTCTCCTGAATCCTCAATCTTCCCTGCATTCCGCATACAGCACCCGGTAATCGTGATACGGCACGAAAACCGGGCCATACTGTTCGCCCTTTCCCCCTGCCCGGGGGATCGCCGCGTCGGTCTCAAAATCTTTCAGCGCCGGCACGGCCGCGGTCTTGGCGTCCACGGTCCAGGACGCCTTCACGATCTCCGGCACCTTTTTGAGCGCGTCGATGTCGCCGGTGCGCAGCGTATTCGAGCCGCCCAGTATCCGCTTCGCATCGCGAATATCCAGCGGCAGTTCGATGTCGCCGTCGGACTCGTTGAGGATCACGAAAATCGCCTGGTATCCCTTGCCGTTGTCCAGCGGGCGGCGGTACACCGTCACGCGCGCCTTGCTCTCGTCGCCGGGCTTGTCGCCCATGCGCACCAGGGCGTCGTTGCGCCAGAACGGGAGCTTTTCAACGTCGTCATCCCGGAAGAACCCGAACTTCTCCAGGCGGTTGATGAGCTGCACGGCTTCCTCGGCGTTCTGGAACCAGCCCTGCGGGCCGCCGCGAAAACTGACGCTGCCGCCGTCGCGCGCGACGCCGAAATCGTGGAGCAGCGCCAGCCCCAGCTTCTGCCGGTCGAACCGCGAATCATCTCCCGGCCCCACCGGGCACTTGTCCGGCAGCATCGTCGTAATGACCCCGGCGTAGTTCATCGCCATCGTGCGGTACAGCGAGTTGGGATAGCGCGAAATCAAGTCCACGTCATACGAACCGACTTCGGCGCCCACCCCGCGCATCATAACCGTGTTCCACACGTACGACTCCAGCAGACGGCCGGCGTTATTGGACTTGACCTGCTGCCGGGGTGGAACGTTGCTCGCGAAGTGCACGCGGGACAGCCGCTTGTACAGGTCGCGCATGTGGAATGCCAGGAACCCGCGGTGCCACGGCAATTCGTTCTTGCCGACTTGGTCCAACGGACGGAAATTCGCCTCCTCCATGGACACGTTATCCGACGCGGAAATCGGCGAATAGTCGTGCATCCACCAGCCGACCCGCCGACCGAAGCTGATCATCCGTTCCAGGTAGAAGGCGGCCTTGTCCTCGAACAGCCGGTCCATCGCCGGCAGGTCCAGGGCGGCCGCGCCGCCGCCGAATCCGTAGCGCCAATAGGGCGGGGAATCGTTGCGCCAGACGGGGCGCTGGTCGTCCGGCGCCTGCTGCGACGCGCCTGCCGCGGTATGCCACCACGACCGCAGGCGGCTGTCATCGACAAGGTAGCTCAGAACGTCTGCCGACGCGTTCCAGTTGGCCGTGGCGTGGATTTCCGCCTGCGCCCACATCTTTCCGACGGTATAGTGCCATGCGTGCTTCCGGAAGTTTTCCGGCTTGGGCTTGGCCGGATGCGTGAGAATGGCGAAATCGATCACGCGCCGGCCCTTGATCTCGGCCGGATGGTTCACGAACGCCACGCGCCAGGTCACGTTCCCGGCCTTGTCCCGTTCCAGTTGCATGGTCGAACCGTCCCGGTCCAGAATCCAGCCGCCATCGCTGTTGCAGTAGTACGACCAGCCCCGGTCGGCGCTGCCGAACCAGAATGAGGGCACAAACCGCGAATAGAACAGCTCCATCCTCGTCATCGTGCTGTCCCAGAGCACCCCGGGCTTGTTCGGCAGACTGCACTCGCCGCGGTCCGCGTCGGTGTCATTCATGCTCGACCCGGTATCGGAGAACGCCATATCCACAGTTCCGGCAACGTCCGCCACCAGTTCCATGCGCTCGATTTTCACCGGCGCGTCGCCGCCGTAGCGCAACGAGGCGCGCATCGAACCGTCGCAATCGTAGCGGATCTTGAGTTCCGCCGGTATCCCGGCGATCTCCAGGGCGGACGCATACTCGATTTCGCTCTTCCCGGCCCGGATCGCCTTGGCGGGGGTCGTCACCTTGGCCGGCACGCGCTTGCCGTCCACGACGGCTTCGAGGCGCATCGGGGCTCGGAACTGCGCGCCGCGGCCGATGGCCTGCAGGACGTCGGCTGGCGCTTTCGCGTCCGCCCGCAGTTCAAGCGGCAGCTCGCGCGCGTCGGGCAGAATGTCGATCTGCGCGGGGAGCCCGGACGCGTCTAGCGTGAAGCGATGCTTCAGCGTCTCGAACCCGTTGTCGGTCACGCGGATCGGGGTGAACGGCTCCCACACCTCGTCCATCAGACCCACCTTGTTGTTCATCCAGGGGGAGACCTGGAAACTGTCGAACCTGACGTAGGACGACGCTTTCTTCAGCGCCGTGAAGTCCTCCCGCGCGCGGTTCTCGCTCGCGACCGTCGTCTGCGCCCAGGGGAAGACGTTGAACGTGTCGCTGCGTGTGGCGCTGGTGTGGGGGTTGACACCCGAATTGAGCTTGATGAAGGGTTCCTTCTCGGTCTGCTCGCCGACGATCTTCATGTTCTCGTCGAACAGCAGCGCGGTCACCTCGTATACTTCTCCCGGAACGATGTTCGTCGCATCCAATTCAAAAACGGCGAAGTTTCCGATCATCGGCGCCGTGGATTCGTGAACGTCCGTTTCCTCGCCCTCGAAGATGTTCTTGACGATCAATTGGGCCTCGACCGCAGTCATTACCTCTTCCTTCACCCCCACGATGCCGCGGTCCAGCACGGCCGACAGGCGCTTGGTGTAGGGCGAGACCTCTACCCGGAAATCGAAGTACGGTATGCGCTCCGGCCGCAGCGTCTTGATGACATCCAGGCGCCGCTCACGGAAGGGCTGCGCCGGGCTGCCGGCCATGCCGCCGTCCATGAGGTGGAACTTGGTCAGGCGGGTCTGAAAAAGAATCTTGGCTGGCTCGCCCTTACTGCGCACATCGAACCACAGCACATTGCCGTCGAGCGTCATCTTGGGGGTCGCGGAGCGGAGACGCAATTTTTTGACCTCGCCTGGCCGAAGTTCGATCAGCCCGTCGGCGGTCTCCGGGGAATTGAAGCTCGAATAGACCGGCCCTTCCGCGCTCTCGACGTGGAAGCCGAGTCGTACCGTTTCCGACCGGGTATTGTGGTTCTTGAGCGTTATCTGGAGGTCAATCTGGTTGTCCATAATCCGGCCCAGTTCGTTAAGCTGGAACACCGGCGACTTCGAGTCGAAGATCAGTTTGGTCTGCGTGGTCAACCAGTCCGTATCATCGAAGTTGTTGAAGAACGCGCCATTGCCTCCGATGCCGCGCGCAAACCAGATCCGGTAGGCGGTCCCCTCAGTGGGCGGAATCGCCACAAGCGGCCGGCCGTTCTCGTCATTGCCGCCGTAGGGGCCGTAGCGTAGCGCCTTCAGCGGAATCCGGTACTCGATCACCCAGGTCTTGCCGTCCGCCACGGTGCGGATCTCCGCGCCGGAGGTGTACTTGTAATCCTGGCCGCCTGCTGTGCTGTAGTGCCAGTCGCAGACCGTGCCGATGGGGTTGACGTCCCAGCGCAGCAACCCCAGTTTATTTCCCAGCGCGAGATCCTCGACCGGGCGGATTTCAAGCTCGGTGTGGTCGTCATAGAGCATGCCGTAGATCGGATGCATCAGCGTGTCCGGAAAACGGCCGCGGGCCTTGAGCCAGGAGTCCTCCGGATAGACGGGCGACACCTGGCATAAATACAGGTTCTCGCGGTCGTAGCCCGCGTACAGCTTGAGCTGCGTCTGGTGCGGGGCGAGGAATACGAACATGCCGAAGTGAATGTCGTACCGGAATGCCGACAGCGCCCCCGCGTCATCCCATTCCCCCGGCGCCATGATGCCGTCAATTTGCGGCGGTTTGGTGAGCATCGGAACCCGCAGAATCGGCGTATCCACCTTGCTCGCCTCGCCATAGGAGGTCGGCACCGGGACAGCCTCCTGGGCCGGCAGAGGCACGGTCGCCAGCAATAGAATCATCATGGACACGAAACGCATCAAATCTTGCTTCATCCGTTGTCTCCTTGTTTGCTATGAACCACACTCTCGTCAAGTGTTCAGGTGTCAGGTTTCAGGTGTCAGGAAACCCTCTGATCCGAGAAACCAACTTCAACGCCCAACGCTCAACGCTCAAAAACCAACTTCCAACATCCAACTCCCAATGAAGAGTGCTCGGCATTTGGTTGTTGGACGTTCATTGCTCATTTTTCGGTCCATCTGGCGCTTCGCGCCAGCGGCTTAACTGACACCTGACACCTGCTCCCTATTCCCGGTTCGCGGGAAACCCCTGCAGCACCGGGCTCGATTCCTGTTCGTTCCTCACCGTGTTCATCTTCGCGTCTTCCGGCGCGGTGCGCGCGCCCCGGAACCCGTAGATTTTGCCGCGTTCCGGATCGTTGAGGTTGGATTCGATGCGGCAGGAGGTGCACCAGAACGGCCCTTTGATTTCGGTGATTCCGCAGGCGCACTCCTGCGCATTGCGCACGCCCGTACCGACCGCATCCTTCTTGGGCCAGTCGGACGGCCAGTTGGTCGCGACTCCGCTCCCGTGCGTGCCCTTGAACGCGCGGCCGTCGGGTGTGGCGACCGTAACCTCCATCTCGCGCGGATGGGCGTTGTACCGGCCGCCGCCATAGCTGCCGCCCCAGAACGAATGCGCCGCCTCGTTGATCACCGGGTAGCGCGGCCCGCGCAATGCCTTCTCGTTCTCCAGTTCCGTCATCGGCCGCAGGCCGGCCCAGGCGGCAAACGTCGCGCAGTCATCCCACTTGAGCCACCAGGTGCAGATGCTCTTCAGGCGGCCGTGGAAGAATTGATAAGGATACTCGGTGTCATTCGGCACCTTCGAGATGACCCCGGCCCATCCGGAATCCGTGGCGTGATTGCCCTTCTCGTGATGATACTCGGCCAGTTCCGGCGGCAGCGAACTGAGGAAGTAGGCGTAGGTGGCCTGCGGGATCGGTCCGAGCATCATATAAAACGCCTTGTAGCCGTTGGGGAACGTGGCCGGAATCTCGCCACCGTCCTCCGGTTCGGCGCCGCGCGCCCAGAGCTTGCCCGGGGTCTTGCCGGTCGGGATCGCGGCCGAATTGGTAACGTAATAGGGCGGGTATTGCGGCACGAAGTCTTGCGATTCCCGGACGATCATCGTTGCCTCGCCGCTGACGATCTGTTCCGTCTCGGCGGCCTGCTTCTGTTCTGCCTGGGATTGATAGAAGGCATAGGTTTCGTCTCCGCCCGTGCCCAGGTAATAGGGACCTTCGGCGACATACACCATCCGGAGTCCGTATGCCTTGATGGCCACTTTCGTGTCCTTCGTGATCTCCGGCAGATCCGTCAGGTCCCAGATCGCCGTCAGGCCGATCGCATCTACGTTGCCCATGCCGTGATCCGCGCGGCGCACGAACATGCCTGCAAAGCCATCATCGCCGTCGGGCACCATGAAATCCAGCTTGAGGTCGTCCTCCTGTCCGTACCCCGTCGGATTGAGCACTTTGTCGGTCGCCAGCCGGACCGGTTTCCACTCCGTCTGGCCGTCGATCCGCGCCTTGAAAAAGACCCACACGGCATCGTGATTCACGTCGTGTCGCCAGGAACCGGACCACGCGATATCGAACTGGATAATGGCCGACTTCCCGTCGCGCGGAACTATCGTGATGTTCTTGAAATGAGCATGGCACCCGGCCGGACTCAGCCGCGGCTGTTGCACGGGAACCTGCACCTGCGCCCGCGCCGGCGCGGCGGCGAGCAGCACAACGGCCAATCCACATGACAGCAAGCGTCTCATTCCCGTTTCACGTTGATCTTTCATCGTCCTATCCTCCTATCAACTGACATGTCGGATCCATCCGACCGGTCAGACCCGTGCGGCCGTGCAGTCTTGCACGCCAATTACTCATCACAGCTTCCCGGCAATCCCTGCAACATCGGGCTCGATTCTTCCTGGCCCTTCACCGTGTTCGACTTCGCCTCTTCCGGCGCCGTGCGCGCGGCGCGGAAGCCGTAAATTTTGCCACGTTCCGGATCATTGAGATTGGATTCGATGCGACAGGAGGCGCACCAGAACGGCCCCGCAATCTCCGTGATTCCGCAGGCGGCCTCCTGGGCGTTGCGCACGCCCGTTCCCACGGCATCCTTCTTGGGCCAGTCCGCCGGCCAGTTGGTGGCGATGCCATTCCCGTGCGTGCCCTTGAACGCGCGGCCGGCGGGTGTGGCGACCGTGACCTCCATCTCGCGCGGATGCGCATTATACCGGCCGCCGCCATAACTGCCACCCCAGAACGAGTGACCCGCCTCGGAAGGCACCGGGTATCGCGGCCCGCGCAGGGCCTTTTCGTTCTCCAGTTCCGTCATCGGCCGCAGGCCGGCCCAGGCGGCAAACGTCGCGCAGTCATCCCACTTGAGCCACCAGGTGCAGATGCTCTTCAGGCGGCCGTGAAAGAACTGATAGGGATACTCGGTGTCATTCGGAACCTTCGCGATGGATCCCGCCCATCCGGAGTCCGTGGCGTGGTTGCCTTCTTCGTGATGATACGTGGCCAGTTCCGGCGGCAGGGAACTGAGGAAGTAGGCGTATGCGGCCTGCGGGATCGGTCCGAGCATCATGTAAAACCCCTTGTAGCCGTTGGGGAACGTGGCTGGAATCTCGCCGCCCTCCTCCGGCTCGGCGCCGCGCGCCCAGAGTTTGCCCGGCTGTTTGCCAGTCGGGATCGCGGCGGAGTTGGTGACATGATACGGAGGGAATTCCACGTCGAGGTTCCTCTGCTCCCGCACCACCATCGTGGATGTGGCGTTGACGATCCGTTCTGTTTCGGCGGCCTGCTTTCTCTTAGGCTGGCATTGATAGAAGGCATAGGTCTCGTCGCCGCCGGTGCCCAGGTAATAGGAACCTTCAGCAACATACACCATTCTGAGTCCGTAGGCCTTGATGGCCACCTTCGTGTCCTTCTTGATCTCCGGCAGAGCCGTCAGGTCCCAGATCGCCGTCAGGCCGGTGGCGTCTACGTTGCCCATGCCGTGATCCGCGCGCCGCACGAACAGGCCTGCAAAGCCGTCGTCGCCGGCGGGCACCATGAAATCCAGCGTGAGGCCATCCTTCTGTCCGTACCCCATCGGATTCAGCACTTTGTCGGCCGCCAGCCGGACCGGTTTCCACTCCGTCTGGCCGTCGAGCCGCGCCTTAAAGAAAACCCACACCGCGTCGTGGTTGACATCGTGACGCCAGGAACCGGACCATGCGATGTCGAACTGGATGATGGCGGTCTTCTCATCGCGTGCCACGATCGTGATGTCCGTGAAATGAGCATGGCACCCGGCCGGACTCAGCCGCGGCTGTTGCACGGGAACCATCACCTGCGCCCGGGCACAAACGGAGGAGCAAAGCAGCACAGCCGTGACGCATGCCGGCATCCACTGCTTTCGATATCCGTAGGGTATGCTCATGATCGCATTCTCCTGTCCACCAATCCTGTCTCCTGCCTCACTCCCCAATCACAAATTTCGGGTAATTCCGTCGCACGAACGGCTCGGTCCGCTCGGGAACCCAGTGAATCCGGTGTACGACGGGCTTCTTCTGCCAGTCGAGAAAACCGTCGGCGTCAAAGAAGATGAAATAGAAGCTGCACTCCTGCCCAGGCCCCACCCCGAAGTCGGCCAGCGACAGGCGGAATTCGTAGCGGGTGACGCCGGCCGCATCGTCGCGCGTGACAGCGTATTTGGCGCTCTTGAGCAGCGCTTCGTTGGGGCCATCCCACTGCTGAAACTCGACGCCCTTGGCCGCCAGGGCAGCGCCCACGTTCCACTGGATGCCGGCCGCGTTCACCAAGCCGATCTGCATGGCATCGCCGTTGTAGATCTCCTTGCCGGCCTGCTCGTTCAGATGTTTATCGTCGGTTACTTCGGCGGCGACCAAGAGCGCGTCGCCGTCCGTGGCCAGCCACGCCTTGGCGCTGAAATCGGCGGAGCCGCGCCATGGGCTGAACGTGAAGACGCCGGGGAAGCGCTCATACACCGGATAGACGTACGCTGCGGTGGTTGCGACCGCTACGGGCTGGACATCCGCCCACTCGTCCAGCGATCCATCCAGTTGGAAGGGTTTGGCCAGCTTGGCCGGCTGTTTCAACTCCAGGTCCAACTCGCCGGTGATGGGTCCCACGGCCGTGTCGCCCGCGGGAGCCGTGCGCGCGCCGCGCCAGCCGGCGAATGTCCATGCGAAGTTGGGCCCCCCGGCGGTGGAATAGCCGCCATGCCGGTCGGCATTCCCGTACACTGCGGGCGCGCGCCCGCCGGTGAGCAGGTGGCCGGGCTGGTGACCGCCGGCAAAGAAATAGTCGCCGCGCAGTATGGCACCGCGAATATCCGGCGGCCAGTCGGCGGGCAGTTCCGGCGCGCCGCGGCCATGGGTGCCCTTGAAGGCGCGCCCCACCGCGTTGCCGATCGAAACCGGCCGTTCATAGATGCTCATCACCACGACATCCTGTACGCCCCAGCACGACGGGGTCGCGTCGTTCGGTATGGCCGGCCGCGGGCCGCGGCAGATCTTTTCGAATTCCAGTTCCGTCATCGGCCGCAACCCGGCCCAAGCGGCGAAGATCGCTCCGTCCGTAAAGGACATCCAAGGCGTTTTTGCGTCGGGATCGGGCGCACTGTACGTGAAGTTCGGAGAAACGCCTGATCGCTTGATCGCCATCCCATGCCCGTTCTCGTAGAAGCGCGGCTTCGCCTGCGCTTCGGTCAACGTGTTGAGAAACTCCGCATACTGAGCGGCGGTCGGATAGGCGTGCTTCATGGAGTAAAACGCCGCGTAGCCCTTGGGAAATGCCGCCGAAATCTCGCCGCCGTCCTCCGGTGCCATGTCCACGGCCCAGAGCGCCCCCTTCTTCTTGCCGGTCGCAATCGCGGCCTCGCTCTCGATCCGGTACGGCGGAGGATCCGCCTTCGTCACGCCGACGCCCCAGATGTAAAGGTCGCCGATGTTGAACTTGAACGGCAGAGGAACGGCCGTATTCGAGGGCCTCCCGTTGTGCTTGTACAGCCAGTTTATCTCCATCCCGCCATATCCTTTACCGGCATACGGCGCCATCGGGCCGTTGCCGCGGCCGACGTAGAAGGCCCCTTCGGGAATGTAGACCAGCTCGATTCCAACAGCCCGGATCTGCGCTTTGCCCGCGCTGTCCTGTGTGACTCCCTTTGTCGCCGCGAGATCCCAGACCGCCGTCACGCGCCGCGCATTTACGAGGCCGAGACCGTCCCCAGCACGCCGCACGATCAATCCCGTGAACCCCTCGTCGCCTCCCGGCACAACGAACTCCAGCGGCGTACCATCCTTCTCCTGGCTATATCCGGTCGGGCTCAGCACGTTGTCCGCAGCCAACCGAAGATGCTGCCACTCGGTCGCGCCCTCGGGCTTGACCTTGAAGAACACCCACGCGGCGTCGAAGAAGTTCCCCCAGCGCCAGGAGTTCGTCCAGGCGATGTCAAACGCCACCGTCGCCGTCTTCGCGTCGCGCGGCTCCACCGACACATTCTCGATCCGCAACCCCGCCACCGGTGCCGACGGCGACTCAACCACGGCGTTGGTCTGAGCGTCCTCATCATCCTCAACATCCTTCTGGTCGGCCAGCGCCGCTTGGCCCTTGGCATCATTCACCGCCGCATCCTTGGCGGCAGCGGCTGGCACAACCGCCGCGGCTGTCTTGGCCTCCTGCGCCCATGCGCCTCCCACTCCCAGCATCAATCCGCAGACCAGTACGATCACCGCCCTGAAAGTCCTATGCGACCACGTCATAACACGCTCCTTTCCAAAATCCCAAATGAGCCCGAAAAGAAATATTGTCATCCTTTTCCAAATTAGGCAAGCACAATTCACCGGGCAAACGCATCATAATTTTAATCCTTTTCACGGGTCAGCAACATGCCGTCGCCGTAGCTGAAAAAGCGGTAGCGCGCGGCGATGGCGGCGGCATAGGCGTTCATGACAGGGACTTGACCGGCAAATGCCGAAACCATCATCAGCAAGGTTGATCGTGGCAGATGGAAATTGGTCAGCATGGCGTCGACGACGCGGAAGGGGTAGGGCGGATAGATGAAGAGGGAGCTGCGTCCGGAGCAGGCTTCGATCTTGCCGTCATGCGCGGCCGCGACAGTTTCGAGCGTACGGACGGACGTCGAACCGACCGCCACAACCCGGCCGCCGCGTGCCCGGCACGCTCGGATCGCGTCTGCCGTTTCGGCGGGCACACGGTAACGCTCGGCGTCCATTCGGTGGTCTTCAACGGACGCGGCCGTGACCGGCCGGAAGGTCCCGATTCCGACATGGAGCGTCACGGTTGCACAGGTGATGCCCCGGTTTCTGATCTGCTCCAGCAGAGATTCGGTGAGGTGAAGCCCGGCCGTGGGCGCCGCCACGGCGCCTTCTTCCCGTGCGTAGACCGTTTGATACCGTTCGCGATCGAGGCGACGCTGGGCGTCATCGTGGGTTTTGCGATGAATGTAGGGCGGCAGGGGCGTGGTGCCGAAGCGGTCGAGGAGCGGCGCAAGCGGCTCGTGCAAGTCGAAGGCAACGGAGACGTGTCCGTCTTCGCGACGCGCCACGATCCCGGCGGTCAGCGCGCCGTCCCCGAAAACCGCACGCAAGCCCGGTCGCGCCCGTCTGCCGGAACCGACGAGCACGCGCCAGTGCGCGTCGTCGGCGCCCTCTCGTTCGAGCAGCAGAAATTCCACCGCGCCGCCGGTATCCGCCCATCGGCCCGCCAATCGGGCGGGGAACACCCGGGTATCGTTCAGCACCAGGAGGTCGCCGGCCCGGAGGTAATCGGGCAACGCGGCAATCTGGCGATGGGCGATTGCGCCGGTGCCGACGTCCAGGACCATCAAACGCGACGCGCCGCGTTCGGGGAGCGGCTCTTGCGCGATCAACTCGGGCGGCAGCGCGTAGTCGAAGTCGGAGGTGTGCATGACGGTTAGGATTTCTGGTCCGACGACTGCATTTCGCAGAGCCTGCGATAGGGGCCGGCCGCCTGAAACAATTCATCGTGCGATCCGCGTTCGACGATCCGTCCCTTGTCGAGCACGAGGATCAGGTTGGCCTTGCGAATGGTGCTCAACCGGTGGGCGATCACGAAAACCGTGCGGTTTGCCATCAGGTGATTGAGCGCATCCTGCACAAGTCGTTCGGTGATGGTGTCGAGCGCGCTCGTCGCTTCGTCCAGAATCAGGATGGGCGAATTGCGGAGGATAGCGCGGGCGATCGCCACGCGCTGCCGTTCGCCGCCGCTCAGAACGAATCCCTTGTCGCCGACGACCCGTTCATACCCGTCTGGATGCGCGACGATGAAGGCGTCTGCATTCGCCAGGGAGGCGGCTTCGGCGATCTGTTCCCGTGTCGCCGTCGGCGATCCATAGGCGATATTGTTGCCAATGGTGTCATTAAACAAGATCGTTTCCTGCGTGACGACGCCGATCAACCCGCGCACATCGCCGATGGCGATCTCCCGCAAATCGATCCCATCCATGAGTACGCTGCCGGATACCGGGTCATAAAAGCGCGCCAGCAGATTCGCCAGCGTGGATTTTCCGGAACCGGTCGCGCCGACCACGGCGACCATCTGGCCCCGCTCAATCGTGAAATCAGCACCGTGAATCACCGGTTCACCGGTCTCGGCGTAGCGAAATGCAACGGTTCGGAATTCAACGGATCGTTCAAAATCGCGTTTGGCGACCGGATGCTCCGCTTCGGGCAGTTTGGCTTCAGAGTCCAGCAGGGAAAAGATCCGATTCAGTGCCGCGTGGCTCCGTTCGACCGCAGCCTGCATTTTGCCAAGTTGTTTCATCGGCTTGTACAAGAACAGGAAAGCGGCGCCAATGGGCACCATGGTGAGGAGGTTCATCCCCTTGGCGTAGGCATACACCAGAAAGACAGCAAAGATCAGCATGTTGACGGCCTCCATGGCGGGCGTGATCAACAACTCGGCGCGCACGCCGCGAATCACCATCTTGAATTGCTGGCGGTTGACCTCGCGAAACCGCTCCGATTCCATCGTTTCGGTATGATAGGCTTTGACGACGCGGATTCCCGTCAGGTTTTCATGCATCCGTTGGGTGATTACGGAAAGCCGTTCCATATGGCGGCGCGACCATTTCCGCACGCGTTGGCCGAGCTTAAACAGGGGAATCATGCATAACGGCAGCACGAGCACGGCGACAAGGAGCATGCCTACCATGTCCTGTTTGATCGCGAAATAGATGATAAACGCGGAGGGAAAAAGGATCTCGAAGGGTGCGCGCAACGCTTCGGCAACGGTCACGGACAGTAACATATCCACCGTCATGGTATCGTTGGTGCACCGGCTGATCAGTTGGCCGACTTCGATTTTGCTGAAGAATTGCAGCGACTGTTGCTGCAGATGGTCGAACATATCGTTACGCAGGTCTCGCACCACGCGCGCGCCCGTCCAGCGCAGGCAATAGTGATTGGCGAACACCAGGATCACCCGGATCAGCAGGATCACAGGCAGGGCCGTGAAGATAATCGCGAGAAATTGCCAGGTAAAACGTCCGTCGGGTGTTTCCAACGGGATATGGTAGCGATCCGCATACGCCTTGATCCGGCCGTAATGCTTGTACAGCGAGGAGGTCTTGCCGGCCAATGGGCGATTGAGCCCCCGATCTTGCGGGGCCTCCGGATTGGCAGACGGTGCGGGTTCGGTCTGCTGACTCAACGCGCGTGTGGGGCTCAGCCCCAGGTGCTCCATGGCCATCGGCAGCAACTGCAAAACGCCAAACAGGGTGCCTCCGGCAAGCATGGCGGTCAGCATGCCGATGGCCAGCATCACCCGGTACCGTCGGGCATACTGGTAGAGACGTCGATACGCTTCCCGCCGCGAATAGACACGATTCAGGTCGACGGTCATAGGCCTCATCCCTTCGCAGCCAGGTAACGCTCGACTTCCAACGCCGCCATGCAACCGGTTCCCGCCGCCGTGACGGCCTGGCGGTAGACGCGGTCCTGCACATCACCGGCCGCGAACACGCCCGCTGCAGAGGTCCGGGTCTGGGTGGTCACGATATATCCGGCGGCGTCACACGCGACTGCCGCGCGGAACGGCCCCGTATTGGGCGTGTGACCGATGGCGATAAACAGACCGGAAACCGGTAGTTCGCGCCGTTCGCCGGTGTGGACGTGGCGCACCCCCACGGCGGTGACTTGCTGCTGCTGCGGATCGCGCACATCCTCCACGATGCTATCCCAGACAACCCGGATGTTGGGCGTTGCCAACACGCGATCCACCATGACCTTGGACGCGCGGAATTCGTGACGCCGGTGGATCAGTGAAACGGTCTTGACGATCCGGGACAGATACAGCGCATCTTCCATGGCGGTGTCGCCCCCGCCCACCACGGCCACATCCTGGTCGCGGAAGAACGCGCCGTCGCACGTGGCGCATCCCGAGACACCGTGTCCGATCAGCGCCTGTTCGGCAGGCAGGCCCAGATAGCGGGCGGCGGCCCCGGTGGCGAGTATCACCGTGCGTGCGAGCTGTTCGCCGTTCGCTTCCAACGTCAGCCGCTTGACATCCCGAGTGAAATCGCACGCGCTGACCTGATCCATCAGAAACCGGGAGCCCATCCGATCGGCCTGCTTGCGCATGGCCATCACCAGCTCAAAGCCCCCGATGGCCGCTTCGAATCCCGGGTAGTTTTCGACATCCGTCGTCTGTGTCAGTTGTCCGCCTGGCTGCTGACCCTCGATCACCACCGGCTGCAGGTTCGCCCGCGCGCAATAGATGGCCGCCGTCAACCCCGCGGGCCCGCTCCCGACAATCACTACATTTTCCATAAAGACAAACGCTCCGTTCGATTACGTATAGAGGCGGATTTCGTCCACCGTCGTGTAGCCATCCAGCACATTTCGAATGCCATCCTCACGCATGGTGCGCATCCCCAGCGCGCGCGCCCGTTCACGCAGGAAGAGGGTGGGTTTGCGCAGATTGACCAGTTCGCGGATGTCATTCGACATCCGCAGATACTCGTAGACGCCCTTTCGCCCCTTGTAGCCCGTTCCGTTGCAGAGCTGGCATCCCCGCCCATAATAAAACGGGCGCGAGCCGACGTCCTGCCGGGTCAGATCCATGCTGCGAAGCGTTTCGTCGTCGGGTTCGTAGGGCTCCTTGCAATTCAGGCAGATCGTGCGCACCAACCGCTGTCCCAGAACCGCCTCCAGCGTCGATGCGATCAGGAACGGTTCGACCTCCATGTCGATCAGGCGCGTGACCGCGCCGGAGGCATCGTTCGTGTGCAACGTGCTGAAAACCAGGTGTCCCGTCAACGAGGCTTCAACGGCGATTTTGGCGGTTTCCAGATCGCGGATTTCACCGATCATCATCACATCGGGATCCTGGCGCAGAAACGCGCGCAACACAATGGGAAACGTGTTGCCCGTCAGTGGATTGATGGGCACCTGGATAATGCCGTCAATATCGTATTCGACCGGTTCCTCTGCCGTCAGCAGTTTCTGGTCGGGGGTGTTGATCCGCCGCAGGCAGGCATACAGCGTGGTGGTTTTCCCCGAACCTGTCGGCCCGGTCGCGATGAAGATTCCGTTGGGTTTTTCGATGTCGATCAAGATGTCGTCCAGAACATCTTCCGGCATGCCGAGGGTGTCCAGGTTCAGGGCGACCACGCTTTGATCCAGGACGCGCAGCACCACGCTTTCGCCAAAACGGGTCGGCAGGCAGGAGACGCGCAGATCGATATGGCGGCCTGCAACCGTGATGGCGATCCGCCCGTCCTGCGGCATGCGGCGCTCGGCGATATTCAGCCCGGACATGACTTTGATGCGCGAAATGATCGGCGTGGCCATGCGCCGGGGTGGCGGCGACATCTCATAGAGCGCGCCATCCACCCGGTAGCGAATGCGGAATTCTTTCTCGAACGGCTCGAAATGGATGTCGGAAGCCCGGGCCATCACCGCGTTATACAGGACCAGATGGACGAACCGGACGATCGGCGCGGCGCTTGCGGCGGCTTCCATCCCTTTTTCGTCAACTTCCTCGCTGACGGCCAGCGTGGGATCACGCCCAATCTCGCCTTCCAGGCTGTTCAAGAGATCCGCGACGGTTACGCTTTCATCCCCGTAATATTCGGTAACGCGATCCTGAATATCGCCTTCACGGGCCATCACGAAGGAGACGTCTTTGGCCAGGACGAACATGATCTCATCCATCGCGTGCGGGTCGATGATCGTCGAGGTGGCCAATGTCACCGCACCGATTCCCGTGTGGGTCGGTATGACGTTGTACATGCGCGCCACGCTGGCCGGAACGCAATTGATCACCGTCTGGGGAATCGACATCTGGGTCAGATCGACGACCTCGCACCCCTGATAGACGGCCATCATGCCCAACAGATGTTCTTCGCTGACAAACCCGCTGTCAAGCAGCAGTCGCCGTACCGGTTTCCCGGAACGCGTTTGTTCCTCGCGCAAGTCCTGCGCTTGCTGCTCATCCACCAAGCCATTGGCAATGGCCAGGTCGAGAACGGGGTCAAACGGGAGATGTCCACTCATGTCAGCGCTCCTGGGCTTCCAAGTCTTTTTTCAACTTTGCGACCAACGTATCGGGATCTTGCGACTTGGTCACCAGATCATCATAGTGGATTTTACCGCCCAGATAGAGTTCGAGCAGGTGGGAATCAAGCGTTTTCATGCCGTATTTGGTTCCGGTCTGGATGTCGGATGCGATCTGGAACGTTTTGTTATCGCGGATCCGCGAACGAATGGACGGCGTCGAGATCATTACCTCGAATGCGGCGATGCGACCCGGCTTGTCCGCGCGCGGGAGCAGCAATTGGGAAATGACGGCGACGATGCTGACCGCCAGTTGCGTCCGCACCTCTTCCTGCTCGTTGGTGGGAAAGGCGTCGACAATGCGGTCAACGGTGGGCGCCGCGCCCGTCGTGTGGAGTGTGGCGAAGACGAGATGTCCGGTTTCGGCAGCGGCGATGGCGGCCCGCATGGTTTCGAGATCGCGCATTTCACCGACGAGAATGACGTCCGGGTCCTGACGCAACGCCCGACGCAGGGCCTCGGCGAAATTGGGAACATCCGACCCGATTTCGCGCTGGGTCACAATCGACTTTTTGTGATAGTGATAGTACTCAATGGGATCCTCCACCGTGATGATGTGGCAATCGCGCGTGTCGTTAATGATGTTGAGCATGCTTGCGAGCGTGGTCGTTTTCCCCGAACCGGTGGGACCGGTGACCAGGATCAGGCCGCGGGGTTTATACAGCAATTCCTTGACCTGCTCCGGCAAGCCGATTTGTTTCAAGGTCAACAGCTTGGTCGGTAGCAACCGCATCACGATGCCGATATTGCCCCGCTCGCGAAAGATGCTCACGCGGAACCGCCCCTGGTCGCCGAAACTCATCCCAAAGTCGACGCCGCAGTCCTCGTGGACGCTGCGCTGCTGGGCCTCTGTGGCAATGTGCTTCATGAAGTTCGTCGTGTCTTCCGGCGTCAACAGCGGCAGTTCCAGCGGGACCAGCGCCCCGTGTATGCGCACGATGGGCGGTGCGCCGACACGCACGTGAAGATCCGACCCATTCTCATCAATCGTCAGTTGCATGAGTGCGTTAACATCGATGTTTTCGTTGTTCATTAGTCCGCATCCCCCATGGTGGCTTTGAGCACCTCTTCAATCGTCGTCATGCCCGAGACAACCTTCAACAGACCGTCCTCCCGCAACGTCCGCATGCCCATTTCGCGGGCGCGCTGCCTGAGACCGAGTGCGGACTGATGGTCGAAAATCATCCGTTGGATCACGTCATCCACAATAAAGACCTCGAATATCCCCTTGCGCCCCTTATACCCGCTCAAAGAACAGGCGGGACACCCGTGGCCGTGCCGCAGATCGGCCCCTTCCAACCCCTTCGCCAGGGGGCCGAGCATTTTCCGCTCTTTTTCCGTCATGGTGTGGGATTCGCCGCACAATTTGCACACACACCGGACCAGGCGCTGCGCCATGGCCGCTTGAAGCGCCGAAGCCACCAGATACGGCTTGACGCCCAGGTCCAGCAGGCGCGTCACGGCGCTGGGGGCATCATTGGTGTGAAGCGTGCTGAACACCAGATGGCCGGTCAACGCCGCCTCCATGGCGATGTCGGCCGTCTCCCGATCGCGAATTTCACCGATCATGACGACGTTCGGCGCCTGGCGCAGGATGGATCGCAAGGCGAGTGAGAACGTCAGGCCGATGTCCTCCAGAATCTGCACCTGGTTGACGCCTGTCATCAGGTATTCGATCGGGTTCTCGACGGTGATGATCTTCCGATCCGGCCGGTTGATCTGGCCCAGGCAGGCGTAGAGCGTGGTGGTCTTTCCCGAACCGGTGGGGCCGGTCACCAGCAACACGCCGTGGGGGCGTTTGATCAGCTCTTCAAACTGCTGCTGGTCGTCGGCCAAAAATCCCAGTTGCGGCAACCCGAGGACAAGGCTCTGTTTGTCCAGGATACGCATCACGATGCTCTCGCCGTGATTGGTCGGCACACAGGAAACGCGCAAATCGAGGCTACGGCCGCGGAAGGGCACGTCGATACGTCCGTCCTGGGGTATCCGTTTCTCGGAGATCTTCATTCCGGCCATGATTTTGAGCCGCTGTATAATCGCCCCTTGCAGTTTCTTGGTGGGGCTCTTGATCTCGTGCAACGCCCCGTCAATCCGGAACCGCACCCTGAAATGCTTTTCCATCGGTTCGAGATGGATGTCGGACGCGAGCCGGTTGCACGCATCCACGATGATCATGTTGACGAGTTTGATGACGGGCGCGTCGGCGTCACTGGCATCGCCTTCCGCGCCTTCGTGGATCTGCGTCACGTCCACATCGTTTTCCGACATCTGCCCGAGGAGAGACTGCATGTCGTTTTCCGGGGGATACAGCGTGTCCAGCGCGGCACGGATATCACCGCGCGAGGCCACCACGCTTTCGATCGGGCACTTGAGCAGGTAACTCAGGGTGTCGATCGTGTCGTAATTCATCGGATCGCTGATCGCCAGTGTCAGGGTGTCGCCCGTCTTGTAAAGCGGCAAAACGCCGTATTTCCGGGCTGTTTCGGCGGGAAAGCTGTCGCGAATGGTCACGTCGAGTTCTGCCGGAACCAGATGGACCACCTCCATGCCAAAGAGCGTGGCGATCCGGGTGAGGGTGTCGGCCTCGGTAATAATGCCCATGTGCAGCAGGACGTCAACGGTCGTTTCGCCCTCCTGACGAAGGGAGACCGCAGCGGTATCAACCTGTTCCGGGGTAACCACGCGCTGTTCCTGCAGCAATTGCAGCACATAATCATCGTTCGATGTCACGTTGATCCTCCCGAACAGCTCCGCAGCCGGAGTCGTGTTGCGTCAGCCGTTCTGTTGCGCCAGTCGTTCCGCGACCAACCGGCCGACCACCTTGGGGTCGGCTTTCCCGTGGCTTCGTTTCATGACCTGCCCGACCAGAAAACCGGCGGCCGCCTGTTTGCCCGCCCGCCAGTCCGCAACCGTCTTCGGGTTGGCCTGCATGACCGCGTCAACCCACGCGTCCAGCGCGCCCGTATCGGTGACTTGGGCCAGCCCGCGCGCGCGAACCTGTTCCGTCGGACTGCCCCCGGCCAGAAAGAGCTCTTCCAACAACGCCTTGGCCGTGAGGGCATTGATCGTGCGGGCGTCCACGAGCCCGATCAATTCGGCCAGCGCATCCGGGGTCAGCGCACACGCCTGGACGGGTGTCCCGTGGGCGGCTACGAGCCGCAACACGTCGGTCATGATCCAGTTGGATGCCGTCTTGCCCGCCCCGCACCGGTGGGCAACCGCCTCGAAAAAATCGGCCAGAACCCGGTCGGCCGCGAGCACCGCCGCATCGTAACCGGGAATGCCATACTGCCGGGCCAGCCGTTCACGCCGCACGGCGGGTAGTTCCGGCAGCGATCGGCGTAACGCCTCGATCTGATCCGCGGCCGTCACGACGGGCAACAGGTCGGGCTCCGGGAAATAACGGTAGTCATGGGCATCTTCCTTGGTGCGCATCACGACGGTCACGCCGTTGTCCGGATCCCAGCGCCGCGTCTCCTGGACGATCCGGCCGCCGGCGTCAAGCACCTCCGACTGCCGCGCAATCTCGTATTGCAGGGCGTCGTGCACGCCGGAGACGGTGTTCATGTTCTTGATCTCGACCTTGGTTCCCAACGGATCCTGCCCCGGCGGACGGATGCTGACATTCACGTCGCACCGCATGTTTCCTTCCTCCAGGTTGCACGCGCTGACTTCGACATACAGGAGGATCTGCCGCAACGCCGTCAGAAACGCGGATGCCTCATCCGCCGATGTCATGTCGGGCTGCGTCACGATCTCCATCAGCGGGGTGCCGGCGCGATTGAAATCGACACCGCTCCAGCCGGCCTCGTGCGTGCTTTTCGCGACATCCTCTTCCAGGTGGATCCGAACCAGTCGAATCCGTCTCCCGCCGTCGTCCGGCAACGGAATGTCGACCCCGCCCTCCAGGCACAACGGCTTGTCGAATTGTGAAATCTGGTAGTTTTTGGGCATGTCCGGATAGAAGTAACTCTTCCGGTCAAACGTGCTGAAGGTGTTGATCGAACACCCCAGCATCAGGCCGCTGACCAGCGTCAGCCGCACCGCCTCCCGGTTCATGACCGGCATCGCGCCGGGATACCCGAGGCACACCGGGCAGACGCAGGTATTGGGAGTCGCGCCAAACGAGGTCGTACACCCGCAGAACAGCTTGGTGCGCGTCGTGAGCTGGACGTGCACCTCCAAGCCGATGGAAACACGGTACGTCGGTCTCATGGCCGCACCTCCCGCGCGCGTTCATAGGCATGGCCTATCCGCATCAACGTCCCCTCCGCGAAAGCGGGTGCGAGCACCTGAACGCCCACGGGCAACCCCGCATCCGTCGTGCCGCAGGGAACCGCGAGCCCGCAAATACCGGCCAGGTTGGCCGTAACCGTAAAGATGTCGATCAGGTAAGCCTTCAAGGGATCGTCCGCCGTCTCGCCGATGCGATAGGCGGGATCGGGGGAGACGGGGGTCAGCAGCGCATCACACCGCTTGAACGCCTCCTCGAAATCACGCCGGATGAGGGTCCGCACGCGCTGGGCGTGCGAGTAATAGGCGTCGTAATAGCCGCTGCTGAGCACGTATGTTCCGAGAATGATGCGTCGCTTGACTTCGAGCCCGAACCCCTCGGCCCGAGTGTTGAGGTACATCTCGATGGGCGTGGTGGCGGGAACCGCGCTGCGGTGCCCGTAGCGAACGCCGTCGAATCGCGCCAGATTGGTCGAGGCCTCGGCGGAGGCGAGAATGTAGTATGTCGCCACGGCGTATTCGGTGTGTGGCAGGCTCACGTCGACGATCTCCGCGCCGCACTGCCGGCAGCGCGCAACCGCCTCCTGAACCCGCCGGGCCACCTCGGGATCGAGACCGGCGACGAAATACTCCCGGGGCAGGCCGAGACGCAGCCCCTTCAAATCACCGGTGAGCGCGGCGGTGTAGTCCGGCACGTCGCGGTCCAGCGAGGTCGCGTCATGCGGATCGCGGCCGGCCATCACCCGCAGCAGCAGCGCCGCGTCCTCCACCGTTTTCGTCATCGGGCCGATCTGGTCGAGCGACGACGCGAACGCCACCAGTCCGTAGCGCGAAACACGGCCGTAGGAGGGCTTCAGCCCGACGCAGCCGCAAAAGGAGGCGGGCTGCCGGATCGAGCCGCCGGTGTCGGTCCCCAGCGCCGCCAGAGCCATGCCGCCGGCCACGGCCGCCGCCGATCCGCCACTCGAACCGCCCGGCACGCGATCCGGTGCGGCCGGGTTGCGCGTCACCTGGAGCGCGGAATTTTCCGTGGTCGACCCCATGGCAAATTCATCGAGATTCGTCCGTCCCGCGAATACGGCGCCCGCCGCCCGGAGCCGGGCGATCACCGTGGCGTCATAGGGGGAGGTGTAGCCGGTCAGGATCTTCGATGCACAGGTGCACGGCTGGCCCTCCACGTTGAGGATGTCCTTGATGGCCAGCGGGACGCCCAGCAGCAACCCGGTCGCCCCGGCCGCGCGCGCCGCATCGGCGGCGGCGGCCTGCTTCAGGGCGTCTGCCGCGTCTACCCAGGTATACGCGCCGATCACCCCGTCACCGGCGCTGATGGCGTCCAAGACGGCGCGCGTCAGTTCGACCGACGAGAACTGCCGCGCGCGTAGTCCGTCAACCGCCGCCCGAACGGTCATAGACCCAATATCCATCCGTTTGAAACTCCTGTCAGCCGGGATCAGCTTTCCATGATCCGCGGCACCTTGAACGCAGCGCCCAAGCGGGACGGCGCATTGGCCAGCACCCGCTCAGCATCCAAACCCGGTTCGGGCACATCGTCGCGCAGGACGTTGTAGACCGGCTGCCCGTGCGACGTCGGTTCGATCCCCGTCACATCGAGGCTTCGCAGTTTGTTCATATACGCCAGAATCACCGGTATCTGGCGCTGAAACAACCGCTTTTCTTCGTCCGTCAGCCGGATCGTCGCCAGTTGCGCGACATATGCGACATCAATCTCTTCCGCCGCCACAACCCCCCCCCTTCGTTACCGAAAAATCGGATGTCTACCGAAAGTGCCGGCCATCATACCTGTTAGCAGCGTAACACTCAATCAAAAACCAGCAATTCTCATTTTGGAGATGGGACCATCGGCGTCGGGGTCGGGATCGGTATCGGTATCGATAAAACCAACGGAAATTCGACCCCGATTCCGATACCGACCCCGACCCCGATGACCCAATCGCCTCATATTGAGAATTGCTGATCAAAAACAGCCTCTTTTTTCGCTTGTGTAACTCGCTGATATCGTGTCAAATACAACCTGAATGCCATTCATCCCGTTTGGACGGATTGTCTGTGGGGATGGCAACCTTGATTTCAATTCGCAGAAATGGCAGGTTTTCTCTATGCGTTGGAGCCGTTCCCTTATTGCGACATTGCGCGAAGACCCGCAAGAGGCCGAGATCGACAGCCACAAGCTGCTGTTGCGCGCCGGACTCATCCGCAAGCTCGCCGGTGGCCTTTACACGTTCCTGCCCCTCGGGTTGCGGGCCTTGAAGAAAGTGGAGGCGATCATCCGCGAGGAGATGGATCGCGCCGGCGCCCTGGAAATCCTGATGCCCGCCCTCCAGCCCGCCGAGTTGTGGGAAAAGACCGGGCGCCTCGCCACCATGGGACCGGGCATGTTCACGTTGAAGGATCGCCAGGAGCGCCTGATGGCGCTCGGCCCGACGCACGAGGAGGTCGTGACCGACCTAATCACCCGCGAAATCAACTCCTATCGCCAGCTTCCCTGCACGGTCTACCAGATTCAGACCAAGTTTCGCGATGAAATCCGCCCGCGCTTCGGCCTGATGCGCGCCAAGGAGTTCATCATGAAAGACGCCTATTCGTTCGATACATCGTTGGACGCGGCCGATGCCTCGTACCAGGCGATGTACGATGCCTATGTCCGCCTCTTCACCCGCTGCGGTCTGCACGTTAAACCGGTCGAAGCCGATACCGGCGCGATCGGCGGAAAGTGGTCGCACGAGTTCATGGTGATGGCCGATTCGGGCGAGGATGCCGTGATCGAGTGCAGCGCCTGCGCCTATGCCGCGAATGTGGAAAAAGCCGAACGCGCGGTCACGCCCCCGCCGCCCGGTGCCGCGTGTCCCGCCGCCGAACCGGTCACGACACCCGCCACCCGCACCATCGAGGCGGTGGCCGCGTATCTGAAACTGGCACCCGATCGCATCATCAAAACGGTCATCTACAGCGCCGACGGCAAACCGGTCGCCGCACTCGTGCCGGGTGACCGGGAGGTCAACGAGCATAAGTTGCAACGCATGCTGGGCGCCAAAATCCTGGAACGCGCCGACGACGGGATGATTGGCCGTGTGACGGGCGCGCCGGTCGGCTATGCCGGCCCGGTCGGCCTGACGATCCCGATCGTTGCCGACCAGGCACTCGAAAATGCCGCCGACAGGGTCGTCGGCGCCAATGCCGCCGACACCCACCTCATCCATGTCTGCATCGGACGCGACGCCTGCGTCACCGCTTTTGGAGACTTGGTCAATGCCTGCGCGGGCGATATCTGTCCGCGCTGCGCCCAGCCGCTGCGCCTCACCCGCGGCATCGAGGTCGGTCACGTGTTCAAACTCGGAACGAAATACACGGAGGCATTTGGTTCCCGCTACCTCAACGAGTCGGGCAAGACCGAAATCATGATCATGGGGTGCTACGGGATCGGCGTCACGCGCACCCTTCAGGCTATCGTCGAGCAGTGCCACGATGCCAACGGCATTATCTGGCCCGCCACCGTTGCGCCTTATACCGTCGCCCTGCTGTCGCTGGACCCCAAGGACGCCGCCGTGAGCCAGGCAGTCGCGGCGATCGAACGACAGCTCGAAGACGCCGGCATCGACGTGCTGGTGGATGACCGTGACGACCGCCCGGGCGTCAAGTTCAAGGACGCCGACCTCGTGGGTTTCCCTTTCCGGGTCGTCGTCGGATCCAAATCGCTCGCCAAGGGCTGCGTCGAACTCAAACGCCGTTCCGGTGCCGACTCGGAGTTGATCCCGCTTGAAAATGCCGCGGCCCGGATCCAACAGGTCGTCGCCAACGCCCGCGCCGCACTCGACCCATCGTCTACAGAAACACCCCCCCCAAAAAAATACATGAAAGGCCCGCCATGACAAAGAAGAGAAAGCGTTTCATCGATACGGAAGCTGAGATCAACAGTGAATCCCTGACCAAGCGCGAGCTGATGGTCCAGATCGCGAAAGATCTCGATCTCCCCCAGCAATTGGTGTACGACGTCGTCCAATTGGCGCTCGACGGTATCGTTGACGCCTTGTTGGATGGCAAGCACGTGGAGTTCCGTGATTTCGGAGTCTTCGAGATTATCACGCGCAAGGCCCGGATCGGCCGCAACCCCAAGAAACCCGAGGATGTCGTCACCATTCCGAAACGTCAGGTTGTGAAATTCAAGCCGGGCAGGTTGATGAAACAAATCTCGATGCGGAGGTAAGGATTTCATGTCCTCCCACCCGATTTCGTTCGAGCCCCCCCGCGGCATGCGTGATTTCTATCCCGAGGACATGGCCTGGCGCAACCGCGTCTTTGACGCGTGGCGTCGCGCTGCCGGGCAGGGCGGGTTTGCTCCCTATGACGCCTGTGTCGTCGAATCCCTCGAATTGCTCGAGCGCAAGGCGGGCGAGGAGGTCTCCGAACAGATCTACACGTTCGAGGACAAGTCAGGCCGGAAACTGGCGCTCCGCCCGGAGATCACGCCCACGCTTGCCCGGATGATCGTCGCCCGCCAGGGACAGCTCCATTTTCCGCTCAAATGGTATACGATCGGGCAATGTTTCCGCTACGAGCGGATGACCCGCGGCCGCAAACGCGAGCACTACCAGTGGAATCTCGACGTCGTGGGGGAATCCTCTGTGTCCGCCGAAGCCGAAATTCTGGCGACGGCGGCGGCCGCCCTCAGGAGCATGGGTCTGCCCGACAGCGCCTATCAGATCCGTATCAACAATCGTGCGCTGCTGGCCGAATTGCTCGCCACGCTCGGCATTCCCGATTCCCAGCATGCGGCCGTCTTTCTGGCCCTCGACAAGCGCGGTAAGATTCCTGATGACGAAATCGCCAAAGCGCTGCTGGCGGCCGGTCTGACCCCTGAAACCGTCTCCAAAGCCTTTGATTTGCTGGCCATTCGCTCCCTCGATCAGGCCGCGGCGATCGTCGGTTCGGAATCGGCCGCGCTGGCCGACTTGCGCGAGTTGATGCGACTGGCCGCGCTCTACGGCATCTCCGATCGCCTCGTGTTCGATATCGGCGTCATCCGCGGCCTTGCCTACTACACGGGGATTGTCTTTGAGGCGTTTGACAGTGCCGGTCAGTTCCGCGCGATTTTCGGCGGTGGCCGTTACGATTCCCTGCTGACGACCATCGGAGGCGCCCCGACGCCCGCCGTCGGACTGGGATTTGGCGATGTGGTGGTAGTGGAAGTGCTCAAGGCGTGCTGCGGCGATGCCGCCGTAGTGGTGCGCGCAGATGTTGCCGTCGGGTACATGTTTGCCGAACAGCGCACGGCCGCGATCTGTCTCGCGGTCCGCCTGCGTGACTCAGGAAAACGCGTTGATTTGGCGCTCGCGCCACAAAAGCCCAAGGCGTTCTTCGCGCGCGCGGGAAACGGAACCGCCGCCTTTGCCGTCTTCATCGGCCCCGATGATCAGGCCCGAGGCACCGCCAAACTCAAGAATCTGGAGACGCGCGAGGAGTCCGAGATTGTGTTGAATCCGTGAGGCTCATGCAATACTTTTGGAAGCGCAGGGTATCAAGTTTCAGGATGCCAGGGTTCAGGCCAAAAACGCCTCCTGACCCCCGAACCCTGAACCCTCCCCATTAATGGATGCAGCCGCCGGAGCAGGCGTGCGGGCAGCGCGGCGCGGCGTCGCAGGTGCCGCAGGCGGCGGCGTTCGGGGACGATTTAGACGCCGGCGCGGCAAAGGATGAGAGTTCCTTGACCGGCTTGTCGGCCCCGCACATCGGGCACGCCGAGGCGCCATCCGACAGGGTGCGGGCGAGGTGATCAAACGTCTGGTGACAGGAGCGGCAGGTGTAGGTATAGATCGGCATGGTTATCAGTATTTCTATTGAGGCGCTTGCAAAACCTCCGGTTTGTGCAAGCGGAGGGTTCAGGGTTCAGGCAAGAATGTTCCATCCTGAACCCTTTCTCATCTCCTCTTTCGTACAAATCAAAATCGCTATCAGGATCGGGGTCGAATCCCCGCCTTTTTCGTCGATTGCGATCCCGATTCCGATTTGGATCCCGATAGCGGCTGCGAACATGAGAATGGCTGCATGGGGCGGGGATCGCCAGAAAGCGACTGCGGCGGCGCCGCGCGCAACCCCGACATCGTGTGGTGGAGCATGGCTTGCAATTCGTCGTACGTGGCGTTCTCGCTGATCGTGATGCGCAAAATGGCCGATTCCATGATGCCGTACAGCAGGGCCGTGGCCACGCCGACCGGCTTGGGCGTGAGTTCACCCGCCGCCATTCCCTGCTTGAGCAGACGGCGGAGAACCGATTTGAGGCCGATGGTATGGCGGTTGATCGGCTTGCGCATCGAGTGCCCCGTTCGCTGTACGCTCAGGACATAATCGAGGATGACGGTCAGCAGCACCCGGTGGCGGAAGATGACGCGCAGCACGTGTTCGAGCAATTTGATTATTTTTTCGGGCGCGGGAAGCGGCTCGCTGGAAATTTCCGCGTACTTCTCTGCCAATTCGACGGTTGAAAGGCTGATCGTATAATCGAAGATTTCCCGCTTGTGGCCAAAATAGGTGTAGAGCGTGGTGCGGGCGATGCCGCAACGGTCGGCGATCTTCTGGAAGGTAACGTCGTTGTACCCTTGTTCAGCGAACAGGCGGAGGGATTTCTGAAGAATGTCCCGCCTGCGCGCCTCGTGATTGATGACAATGCCCATAATGCAAACCGATTCATCTGGCATCGGAAGCCCCGCGCCCGCGCGCAGCCGATCCCACGAAACCATGGCGGGATAGTTTGACATTTATTTGAATGGTGTCAAGATCGAAGATGGTGGGTGCGTAATGGGCGGGTGCGATTGCGGTTGGTGGAAAAGCGTGAGGCGCATCGAGTCGGATTCCGAGCACAACCCTGCGGATTTTTCGACAGGATTAACAGGATTCAATAGGATTGAGAGTGTTTCCACGCAAATCCTGTAAATCCTGTCCGAGAAATTCAAGATCCATACGTGTCCTCGCAATGAGGACACGCCGGATGTATTCTCTGTAACTCCTTTCCTCTATGTGTTCTTTGCGATCTTTGTGGTTTCAATTTTCGTTTTTAGGTTAATTTGGAAATCAGGAAGGGAAACACACACGTTCACTGGCCCCTGCAGAAGCGCCTGCAGAAGCGGATTTGTTTGTCCGCAGATTAACGCAGATTGAACGCGTGTTCTTATTTGAAGCCAACCCGACAAGCTCGCTTAGGGCCTTCCCTCCTTCCCAGCAGCAGTCCCTCGAATGGAAAAGGGTGGTTAACACGAACCGCGGATGAACGCGGATGAACACGGATAAGAAACTGTCTTCTGCAGAACCCAATCCGCGTGCATCCGCGGTTGTTCCTATGTCTTTATCCTGAGATCGTTTCCTCCGCGCCAGCGTCTCTCATTTGCGTGTTGTCTGTTGTTTGTTGCGTGTTGCATGTTCTTTCTGGTTTCTCTTCATCTGCCATACCCGCAATAACGGGCCCACCCGGATTTTGCCGGCGGAATTGCACGCGGTCTGAAAATCAGGTATACTTCCCTCCGTGCGTGGCGGCTGGCGTGATCGTCGGCGGCCGTCATCACGGATGCCTGTACGTCCAACTCCTCATCGGTCGAGAGCCTATGTCCCATACCTGGATTGCCATTCTTGATTTCGGTTCGCAGTACACCCAGCTCATCGCCCGCCGGGTTCGCGAGCAACACGTGTATTCGGAGATTCTCCGCTATGACACGACGGCGCAGGATCTGCGCGCGCGCAAGCCCGCGGGCATCATCCTCTCCGGTGGCCCCAACAGTGTTTTCGAAGCGGATGCGCCTCAGTGCGATCCCGCCCTCTTTGAGATGGGCATTCCGGTGTTGGGGATTTGCTATGGCATGCAGCTCACGGCCAGGACGCTCGGCGGAACCGTCACGCCCGGGGACCACCGGGAATATGGCCACACCCGCATTGCCGTCATGACGGGAACCCGCCTTTTTGGCGGATTGCCCGATGCCTTTGACGTGTGGATGAGCCATGGCGATCAGGTGACGGCGTTGCCCGACGGGTTCAAGGTGTCGGCCCGTTCGTTGTCGTGTCCCATTGCCGCGATGCGCCATGAGGAACGCAACCTGTTCGCGTTGCAGTTCCATCCTGAGGTCGTCCATACCCAACATGGCCAAAAGATTTTCCATAATTTCCTTTTTCCGGTCTGCGGCTGCAGCGGCGACTGGAAACTCGCGTCGTGGGTCGATGATACGATTGCAAAACTCACGCGGCAGATCGGCCACGAGGAAGTGGTTCTGGGGCTCAGCGGCGGTGTCGATTCGTCCGTGGTGGCGGTGCTCCTGCACCGTGCGATCGGCGATCGTCTGCACTGCATCTTTGTGGACAACGGGATGCTCCGCGCCGGAGAGGATCGGCAAGTCGAGACGATGTTCCGAGCGAATCTCGGGATGGATTTGCACGTCATTGACGCCAAACAACGCTTTTACGATGCGCTGAAGGGCGTGGAGGACCCGGAGCGCAAGCGCAAGATTATCGGCCGCGAATTCATAACCGTCTTTTCGGAACAGGCCCGCAGGTTCAAGAATTGCAAATTTCTCGGACAGGGGACAATCTATCCTGACGTGATCGAGAGCCAAAGCCCGCTCAAGGGGCCGAGTCAGACCATCAAGAGCCACCACAACGTCGGGGGCCTCCCCCCGGACTTGAAATTCGAACTCGTCGAGCCGCTCCGCGAACTGTTCAAGGATGAGGTGCGTGCCGTCGGCCGCGTGCTGGGCATGGCCGACGAACTGCTCGACCGGCAGCCGTTCCCCGGGCCCGGGCTGGGAGTCCGGATCCTCGGTGAGGTCAACGCCGAGAATGTCCTCCTCCTGCAGCAGGCCGATCTGCGGGTGCAGGAGGAGATGCGCAAGCTCCCGACCTACAAGCAGATCTGGCAGTCGTTCGCGGTTCTCCTTCCGG
>Ga0268276_1000514_pt1 | contig 45412 bp, 31 predicted proteins | sample saktaG_4_FD_190145 | JGI IMG/M metagenome (GOLD analysis project Ga0268276, IMG submission 190145) | Saline water microbial communities from Sakinaw Lake, British Columbia, Canada - sak_2010_1_5_45m | ecosystem: Environmental > Aquatic > Non-marine Saline and Alkaline > Saline ...
GAAATCGCACGTGAGGAGCATCTAATCCGTTCAATCCGATCTAGTACTTCATCACATTGATTTTGACGACATGTCATTCTGAGGAGCGGAGCGACGGAGAATCTCGTTCCTGGTGAGAACAGCGCTTTTCCACTCCAAAAACGAGATTCTTCGCCTCCGCTACGCTTCGGCTCAGAATGACAACTTATCATCTTCACTGTGATGAAGTACCAGGAATCCGTTGACAGTTTTCCCTGTCCCCCCGCTTTGACATGCTATGAAAGATTCTGGTGAGTTGAGAAGATGACCGGTACCATTATCAACGTGATCACCGTGATAGCAGGCGGCACTGTAGGCACTCTCTTGGGCGAAAGGCTGCCCTCCCGCATCCGTCAGATCGTCATGCAGGGCGTGGGCCTGGTGACCCTGGCGGTGGGGATGAGTATGGCCATCACCACCAAGAACTTCCTGCTGGTGTTGTTGAGCATCGTTTTAGGTGGCATACTGGGAGAGTGGTGGGGGCTGGAAGAGCGGCTGGACGAGGCTGGGAAGTGGCTGGAGACCAGAGCCGCCCGGTTCCCCTTCCTGGCCCAGGGTGAATTCACCAAGGGCTTCGTCACCGCCAGCCTGGTCTTTTGCGTGGGACCGATGACCATCCTGGGATCCATTCAAGATGGCCTGTCTGGTGACTACACCCTGCTGGCCATCAAGAGCGTGCTGGATGGTTTCTCCGCGCTGGCCTTCGCTGCCTCAATGGGGATGGGGGCGACCTTCTCTGCTGTCACCGTGCTTGTTTACCAGGGAGTTTTGACCCTGGGAGCTTCCCTCTTCCAAAACGTTCTCACCGATACGATCGTGACGGAGATGACGGCCACCGGCGGGGTGATGATTCTGGGGATTGGCCTTTTGCTCTTGGAGATAAGGCGGGTCAGGGTGGCCAACTTCCTGCCCGCTCTGGCCATTGTCCCGCTGCTGGTGACTCTGTGGGAAATGTGGGGGCCTGGTTGAGTAAGCTGTGCGTTCGTGAAGAGGCGAGGCTAGATCGTAGTCCGGTACCGTTAAGGCGATGTGTGGAGGGAGGCAACTGATGAAAGATCAAGACAAGGCCAAAGAGCAACTCATCAATGAGCTGGCACAAATGCGCCAACGGGTTACTGAATCGGAAGCATCGGAAACCGAGCACAAGCGGGCAGAGGAGGAGATCCGGCAGCGCAACCGTGAACTTGCCGCCCTCAATGCCATCGCCGCTGTGGTGAGCCAATCGCTTAACCTGGATGAAATCCTGAACGCTGCTCTGGACAAAGTGCTGGAACTCATGCGCTTGGGTGTCGGTGGGATTTATCTTGCCGACCTGGTGCGCCGCAAGTTGGACATGGTCGTTCATCGAGGCATATCGGAAGAATTCGCTCGCGAAGTAGAGTCAATAAGCGTGGATGAGAAGATCCTGGAAGCAGTGACGGCTGAGGGCAAGCTGGGGAGATTCACACTCTCAGTAGAAGCAGTTCCGAAAGATCGAGCGGAGGCGAAGAGGATTCTATCAGCGATGAAGAGGGAAGGGTTGAGCCTGGCCTCTGGCGTTCCTGTGTTACTGCAAGCCAGGGAAGAGATTCTGGGGTTGATGATCGTGGCCAGCGGTGTGCCTCGGCAGCTTACTGAAGCTGAGTTGGGATTGTTGACCTCCATCGGCCAACACATCGCCGTTGCCATCCAGAACGCGCGGCTTTATGAAGAAGCAGCGAGGCGACTCGCCAGATTGAGTGCGCTGCGGGAGATAGATCGGGCTATATCCTCCTCCCTCGAGCTCAAAGGCAGATTGGATGTGCTCCTTGACCACTTGACAGACTTGCCCCATATTGATGGGGTGTCAGTGATGGTCTTGGAGCCGGGCACGAAGGAGCTGGAGACGGTAGCGGTCCGTGGCCTGAGCGAAGAGTTCGTCGAAATGGCAGAGGTCAGACTGAGGGATGGTCTGCCCGGTTTGGTGGCAGAGCAAGAGGAACCTTTGGCCATTACTGACCTCACAGAGGATGAGCGGGTGGTGTACCGCGATCTTATTGAGCGCGAAGAGCTAGCTTCCTTCTTGGGGATTCCACTGCTGGCCAAGGGCGAACTCATTGGCGTTCTTGGCATCTACTCGAGGGAGAGACACCGTTGGAGCCAGGAGCAGACCGATTTCCTTCACACTCTCGCCGGACAGGCGGCCATTGCCCTAGAGAACGGGCGGCTGTACGAGGAGGAGAGAAGAAGGACCACCCAACTGGCGCTGATCAACGGGGTGGGCGAGAAAGCGGCCTCCATCCTGGATTTGGATAGGCTGATGCCGGAGGTGACACGCTTCATCCAGGAGAGATTCAACTACTACAGCGTGGCCCTTTTCGTTTTGGACGAGGAATGCCGCGAGGTAGTGATGCAGGCCGTCGCCGGTGGCTTCGAGCACCTGGCTCCGGGGGAATATCGCCAGTCTTTGGATGAAGGCATCATCGGCTTCGTTGCCAGGACGGGCAAATCCTGGCTGGCCAGCGACGCCAGCCAGGATCCCTACTACGTCAAGGGCTTCCTGGAGGAGGTTCTGACCAAATCGGAGCTGTGCATCCCCGTCAAGCTGGGCGACAAGGTCATCGGCGCCCTGGACGTGCAGAGCATCCATCTCAACGATTTCGATCAATCAGATGTCACGGCCATGGAGTCGGTGGCCGACCGGCTAGCCATCGCCATAGAGAACGCCAGGCTCTTCCAGGAGGCCCGTCGCCGACTGCATGAACTGGAGGCGCTGGCCCAGGCTAGTGCAGCCATCATCAGCACTCTGGAACTCCATCCTCGGTTGGAGAATATCCTCAACGCCGCCATGGCCGTCGTCCCCGCTGCGGAGAAGGGGAGCATCTTGCTGCGGGACGAAGCGACTGGGGAGCTTGCTACCCAAACTCTAATCGGTTACAGCGATCCCCGCATCCGTAGCACGCGCTTCCTGCGTGAAGCCGGTTACTCGGCGAAGGCCGTGCGCCAGGGCCGCCCTCTCCTCATCCCCGATGCCCGCGCCGATCCCTCCATCTGCTACGATGGGGAAATTGAGGAGATACGGGCCATCCTGTCGGCCGCCGTCGTCCCGCTGCAAGTCAAGGGCCGTATCATCGGTGTCATGGCCCTGGACAACGCCAGCCGCAAGGCGGCCTTCAACGAAGACGATCTGCGCCTGCTAACCACCTTTGCTGACCAGGCAGCCATCGCCATCGAGAATGCGAGGCTGTATGAGGTGGCTCAGCAAGAACTGGCCGAGCGCAAGCGGGCGGAGAAGCGGCTGCGGCTTCTCTCGTCCGCCGTAGAGCAGAGCACCGAAGGTATAGCCGTATCTGACTTGGAAGGTAATTTGCTATTTGTAAACAACGCTTTTGCAACCATGCACGGTTATACTCCGGAAGAGCTTACCGGTAAGCATCTCTCTATTTTCCACACGCCCGAACAGATGCCATCCGTGGAGGCGGCCAACCGGCAGATGCAAGAGACAGACCAGTTCAGTGGTGAAATTTGGCATGTTGGGCGCGACGGTACAGTTTTTCCCACCCTGATGAACAATTCGCTTCTCCGGGATGAGGCGGGCAATGCAATTGGCATGATCGGCACACTCCGCGACATCACCGAGCGCAAGCGGGCGGAGGAGGGGCTGCGTGCGTCGGAGCAGCGCTATCGGCTGTTATTTGAACGAAACCTCGCCGGAGTTTACCGTACCACCCTGGACGGGCGCATCCTGGATTGCAATGAATCCTACGCCCGGATCTTCGGCTATGACTCGCAGGAAGAGGTTCTGGCCCTTCGAGCTTCAAAATTTTATTTTGATGCCGCCGACCGAGAGACGTTCATCGCCCGACTGCGAGAACAGGGTACTCTCACCAATTCTGAATGGTGCCTTCGGCGGAAAGACGATAGCCCCGTCTGGGTTCTGGAAAACTCGAGCCTGATCGAAGGGGAGGAAGGCGCGCCCACATTCATTCAAGGAACCTTAGTCGACATCACCGAGCGGGTGCGTGCGGGGAGATTGCTGCATGCGCTGAACAAGGCCGCTCTGGCTATAGAAAGAGCCCTGACACCGGAAGAGATATTCGCCGCCGTGGCGAGGGAGTTCAAGAAGCTTGGCTTCGCCTGTGTGGTTTTCCTCACGGACGAGAGCCAGAGCAGGCTGTTCGTTAGATACTCCAGCTACGAGGCCGGAGCGATCAAGGCCTTGGAGAAGCTGACGGGCCTCAAAGTCGAGAGCTTCTCCATACCCATCGAAACTGCAGACGTATATAGAAAAGTGGTCTGGCAGAGGCAGACCACCTTTGTAGAGAATGTGGAAGATGTCACGCGGCAGTTCTTACCTAAGCCCCTGAAGAAGTTCGCCGGGCAAATAGTGAAGGTGCTGAAGATCGCGAGATCCATCCCCGCCCCCCTCATAGTGGAGGATGAGGTCATCGGCCTGCTCTCGGTGGAGTCGGATGACCTGACCGAAAGGGACATTCCGGCCATCACCGCCTTCGCCCATCAGATGGCCGCTGCCTGGCGCAAAGCCACGCTGCTGCAGGACCTGGAGCAGAGTCTCGCCGAAGTGGAGCAGGCACAGGAAGAGCTTCAGCGCACTGCGGATACTTTGCGAAGAACCCTGGGGGCAACCATCCAGGCTATGGCAGTGACAGTGGAAACGAGGGATCCCTACACAGCAGGCCATCAACGGCAGGTGGCCAACCTTGCCCGTGCCATAGCCACAGAAATGGACCTTCCCAAAGAGCAGATCGAGGGAATCCGCATGGCCGCAACCATTCACGATATCGGCAAGATAACTGTACCCACTGATATTCTCAACAAGCCCACAAGGTTAAGTGAACATGAATTCGGCATCGTCCAAGATCACCCCAAGGTCGGTTATAACATGTTGAAAACAATAGAGTTCCCATGGCCGATTGCTCAAGTGATACTCCAACATCACGAGAGGATGGATGGTTCTGGCTATCCTCAAGGTTTGTCGGGTGAAGAGATTATCCTGGAGGCAAGGGTCTTGGCGGTAGCTGATGTTGTCGAGGCCATAGCCTCTCACCGGCCTTACCGGCCAGCTCGCGGTATAGATGAGGCCCTGGCGGAAATCTCGCAGAACAAGGGTGTCCTTTACGATCCTGAGGTGGTGGATGTTTGCTTGAAGCTTTTTACCGAGAAGGGGTTCACGTTTGAGTAGAGCCTGTACTGAGCCTGTCGAAGTGATAAATGCGACAATCTGACCTATCAGGCCAGGAGCAAATACGACGACTGTTGGTTCAAAGGCTTGGTGCATCCGCTCTGGCTATTATCCCGCTGCTGATGGCCCTGGGGGGGAAATGGGGGCCTGGTTAAGGGGCCAGGTGCATTCGTGTCATTGCGAGGCGGCCATGGCGTGCCCCGCCATTCTAAAGGACAGAAACTTCCTGGTGCCATTGCGAGGAGGCGGTTTTTGCCGACGAAGCAATCCCCACCGTTGCTTGCATTTGAGGGCGGGAGATTGCTTCGCTCCGCTCGCAATGACAGTGGAAATCTCTTTCCACAAAACATTTTGAAAGTGAAGGAGGAGCAAACGATGAACGAAAGAAATAGTACGCCAGACGCCCTGGGTCTGGTAAAGATGCCGACCGGCATCGAAGGGTTTGACGAGATCACGGGCGGCGGGCTGCCGCGGAACCGGACGTCGCTGGTTATCGGTGGTCCCGGCACCGGCAAAACGGTCTTCGCCTTGCAGACCCTGGCCAATGGCGCGCGCCGATGGGGCGAGCCGGGCATCTTCGTCGCCTTCGAGGAAAACTCGCGCCAGATCATCGCCAACGCGGCGAGCTTCGGCTGGGATCTGCCGACCCTGGAGAAGGAAGGGAGACTCTTCTTTCTGGATGCCCACCTGTCCGCCGACGACGTGCAAAGCGGCAAGTTTGACCTGGTCGGCCTGCTGGCCAGCCTCAAAGCAAAAGCCGATGAGATGGGAGCAAAGCGCATCGTGTTCGACTCTCTCGATGTCCTGCTGACGCTCCTGAACGATCCCATCGCTGAGCGGCAGGAGATCTACCGTCTCCACGATTGGTTATCGCAAGATGGTCCAACGGGCATCGTCACCATCAGACTCGAGGGGGGCGAGCCGCTGCTATCGCAACACTATGGCTTTATGCAATTCATGGCCGATTGCGTGGTTCTGCTCCACCATCACCTGGCCGAGCGGGTCTCGCTGCGTGAACTGCGCGTCGTGAAATACCGGGGCTCGAACTTTGCGGAAAATGAGTTCCCCCTGGTCATCGGCCCCCAGGGGATGGAAGTTACCAGTTTCGGTGCGGAGGGACCCGAGGTCGAGGCCCCCACCGAGCGCGTGTCCAGCGGCTTAGAACGCCTGGATACCATGCTAAGCGGCGGTTATTACCGGGGGTCAAGTGTGCTGATCACAGGCTCTCCGGGCACAGCTAAATCAACCTTAGCCGCGGCATTTGCCGAAGCCGCCTGCCGCCGCGGGGAGAAGACGCTCTATATCTCCTTCGACGAAAGAGCCAGCGAGCTGGTGCGCAACCTGTCTTCGGTCGGCATTCGCCTGGGACCGCACATCGAGTCCGGAGTTCTGAGGATGTATTCGGAACGCTCAGAGACGAGAAGCGCAGAAGAACACCTGATGGGAATCAAGGCGCTGATCCGCGAACACAAGCCGCGCTGCCTGGCGATTGATCCCGTGTCGACGATGTTCAAGGCTGGAGGAAGTATCGCTGCACTGAGTGTTGCCAAGGGATTGATTGGCTCAGCCAAGGCGGAGGTGATTACCGTTGTCCTTACCAGCCTGACCGAGGAAACCGATCCTCTGGTAGAATCGGCACAGGTCGAAATCTCGACGGTTGCGGATACCTGGGTCCACGTCTCCTTCGTAGCACGAGCAGGGGAACGCAACCGGGCGCTGACGATCGTCAAGTCGCGCGGCACCAGGCACTCCAACCAGGTGCGCGAACTCATCTTGAGCGACCAGGGCGTGACGCTGACGGACGTCTACACCACAGGAGGCGAGGTGCTGATGGGGACACTGCGCTGGGAGAAGGAGCGCGCGGAAGCCCTCGAGAAGGAACGCACCCGCGTGGAGGTCGAACGCAAACAGCGTGAACTGGAACTGTCCGAGGCGGAGACGCTTGCCCGCCTGGAAGCCCTCAAGCGCGCACTGGAGGCGCAGCGCGCTGAACTCGCTTTGCTGATCGCCCAGCAAAAGGCGCAGGAGGAAGAGTGGAGGGTAGGGCAAAAGGACCTGGGTGAAATGCGCGATGTGGACGAGGAGGCTTGAAATGAGTGTACCAAGCAAAAATGGCGCACAGGCGCCACCTGGGGACAGGGAGACAACTCTGTTTCGGCTTTACGTTGCGGGCGAGACGCCAAACTCCGCTCGAGCCATGGCCAACCTCCAGTTCATCTGCCAGGAACATTTGCAGGGTCGTTACAGGCTAGAAGTGGTGGACATCCTCCAAGAGCCATTGCGCGCCCTGAGCGAGGGAGTTCTGGTGACACCCACCCTGATCAGACTGTCGCCGCTGCCGGTGCGGAAGATCGTGGGCGACCTGAGCGAGCCGGCAGCCGTGTTGCAGGCTCTGGGGCTGGAAGGAGGCCCAGAATGAGCGAGCACGAATTCGGCGTTGACATCGCTGAGCGCCAGCAGGCGCAGCGACGCATGGATGAGCTTTTTCGCGCGCTCATCGAAAATGCTTTGGACGTCATCACGATTTTAGACGCCGAAGGAGTCATCCGCTATCAAAGCCCCTCCGTTGAGCGGGTGCTGGGATATAAGCCGGCAGAATTAATTGGCGTGAACATCGTCGAACTGCTTCACCCGGACGATGTGCCAAAGGTGAATGTGGCGCTTAAGGCGGCGGCTCCTCCAAACGGAACTCCTGGGATCGCTCAAGTCGTGGAGGCGCGTCTTCGGCATAAAGACGGCTCGTGGCGGATCCTTGAATCCATCGGTAAAGAGCTTCCTGGTATTCCGTCCGTGGCGGGTATCGTGGTCAATTCCCGCGACATCACCGAGCGGGTGCGAGCGGAGGAGGACTTGCGCCGGGTCGGCCGGGCACTCAGGGTGCTCAGCAAGTGCAACCAGGTCGTTATCCGGGCCACGGAGGAGCCATCCTTGTTGCACGAAGTATGCCGGACCGTTGTAGAGGCTGGGGGATATCGTCTGGCGTGGGTTGGCTTTGCCGAGCAGGACGAAGCGAAGACGGTGCGCCCGGTGGCCCAGGTGGGATTCGAGGAAGGGTATCTCGACACGGTGGACATCACCTGGGCGGACACCGAGCGGGGGCGTGGCCCCACCGGCGCCGCCATCCGGAGCGGCGAACCCGCCATTGCCAAGAACATCCTGGCCGATCCCCATTTCGCCCCGTGGCGGGCTGAAGCGAGCAAGCGTGGCTATGCATCCTCGATTGCCCTCCCTCTGATTGCCAACGGAGAGACCTTTGGCGCGTTGAACATCTACACCATTGAGCCGGATGCTTTTGACGCGGAGGAAGTCAAGCTGCTGGCAGAACTGGCCAACGATTTGGCGTATGGCATCGTGACGTTACGCACCCACGCCGAGCGCAAGCAGGCGGAGGAGGCGCTGCGGGAAAGCGAGAAACGCTATCGTGATCTCATCGAAAGCACCTACGACATAATCCAAAGCGTTGCGCTCGACGGTCGTTTCGTATTTGTGAACCGGGCCTGGCTGGAAACGCTGGGCTACACTGAGGCAGAACTGCCGAGTCTGAGTTTGTGGAAAATCATTCACTCTGAATCTCTCTTACATTGCCGTGCAGCCTTCTCCAGGGTTATGGCTGGGGAATCAATCAGGAATGTACAAGCCACCTTCGTGGCCAAGGATGGCAGGGCGATTCTGGTCGAGGGAAATGTGACTGGGCGTTACATTGACGGCAGATTGGTCGCGACTCACGGCTTCTTCCACGACATCACCGAACGCAAGCGGGCTGAGGAACAGATTCTCAGTCTGGCTACGAAGCTCAAGGCCATCGCCCGCCCCGCCCGTCAGATGTCTGCCCTGCTTGATCTGAATGGGCTGACACAACAGGTGGCGCGGTCTTTACAAGAGGTCACCGGCTGCTACAACGCCAACTTCTTCTTGATGGAGGACGATGGCCTGGTACTGGCCGCTGGCCGGGGGGGGTACGAGGATGGCAAGCCGCCGCTGGGTTATCGGCTCTCTCTGGGCCAGGGGATCATCGGCCACGTGGCCCAGAATGGCCAGCCTGTGCTGGTGCCAGACGTAAGCCAGGACCCTCGGTACGTGGCCTGGGAAAGACTGCCCCACACCCGCTCGGAACTGGCCGTGCCGGTGAAGCGCGGCGATGAGGTGTTGGGCGTGGTGGACATGCAGGCTATGGAGCCCAACGCCTTCGACGTTGTTGACCTGGAAGCATTGGGGGTGCTCGCCGATCAACTGGCGGTGGCCCTGGATAACGCTCGACTTTACGAGGAGACGCGGCAACTGGCAGCCTTCAACGAGAGCATCGTCCAGAGCATGGCCGAGGGTATCGTGGTGGAAGACACCGAAGGGGCCTTTAGCTTCGTCAACCCGGCTGCGGTGGCTATACTGGGCTACTCGCCCGAGGAACTGCTGGGTCAGCACTGGACGGCCATCATCCCACCCGATCAGCACCCTATCGTCCACGCAGTCAGCGAACGGCGCATGCGGGGCGAGGCTGGCCATTACGAGTTGGAACTGGTGCGTAAGGACGGCAGGCGGCTGTCTGCACTGGTCAGTGGCAGCCCCCGGTTTGAGGAAGGTCGCTTCGCTGGCACCTTGGCCGTTTTCACCAACATCACCAAGCGCAAGCGGGCGGAGCGATTGCTGCAAGCGCTGAACCAGGCTGCTAGAGCTATGGGGAAGGCCATGACACCGGAAGAGATATTCATCGCTGTGGCGGGGGAGCTCAAGGGGCTTGGCTTACTCTGTACGGTTCTCCTCACGGACGAGAGCCAGAAGAGGCTCTTCCCCAAATACCTCAGCTACGAGGCCAAATTGATCAAGGCTGCCGAGAAGCTGGTGGGCCTCAAAGCCGAGGATCTCCCCATACCTGTCGAAACTGTAGAGGTATACAGAAAAGTGATTCGGGAGAGGAAGACCGTCTTCGTAGAAAATGCGGAGGAGGTTGTGCGGCAGTTGTTACCCGGGCCCACCAAGAGGCTCGCCGGGCAAATAGCGAAAATGCTGAAAGTCTCGAAATCCATTGACGCCCCCCTCATAGCGGAGGATGAGGTCATCGGCCTGCTCTTGGTGCAGTCGGATGACCTGGCCGAAGACGATGTACCAGCCATCACCGCCTTCGCCCATCAGATGGCCGCTGCCTGGCGCAAAGCCACGCTGCTGCAGGACCTGGAGCAGAGTCTCGCTGAAGTGGAGCAGGCACAGGAAGAGCTTCTATGTACTACCGAGGCTTTGCGAAAAACCCTGGAGGCGACCATCCAGGCCATGGCAATGACCGTGGAAACGAGGGATCCGTACACGGCGGGCCATCAACGGCAGGTGGCCAACCTTGCCCGTGCCATAGCCACAGAAATGGACCTTCCCAAAGAGCAGATCGAGGGAATCCTCATGGCCGCAACCATTCACGATATCGGCAAGATCACTGTACCCACTGACATTCTCAACAAGCCCACAAAGTTAAGTGAACATGAATTCGGCATCGTCCAAGATCACCCCAAGGTCGGTTATAACATGTTGAAAACGATAGAGTTCCCATGGCCGATTGCTCAAGTGATACTCCAACATCACGAGAGGATGGATGGTTCTGGCTATCCTCAAGGTTTGTCGGGTGAAGAGATTATCCTGGAGGCAAGGGTCTTGGCGGTAGCTGACGTTGTCGAGGCCATGGCCTCTCACCGACCTTACCGGCCAGCTCGCGGTATAGATGAGGGCCTGGCGGAAATCTCGCAGAACAAGGGTACCCTTTACGATCCTGAGGTGGTGGATGTTTGCTTGAAGCTTTTTACCGAGAAGGGGTTCAGGTTGGACCAACAGGTCGGGAACGAGATGGTTCATTTCGGGCCATGATCAGAAAGCAGGTTCTCAATCGTATGAGTGATCCCGAGTTTTGCACCCTAACCCTGAAGGAACTCGGCCCCCTGTTGCAGGACAAGCGGGTTTCGCCCGTCGAAGTGACCCAGGCATACCTGGAGCGCATTGATGCTCTGGATGAGACCCTCAACGCTTACATCACCGTGATGCGGGAGCAAGCGCTGGCGGATGCCCGGCGTTGCGAAGAAGAGATCCTACGGGGCGACTACCGGGGGGCGTTGCACGGCGTTCCTGTAGCCCTCAAGGACTTGTACGACACGGCTGGCGTGCGGACCACAGCGGCCTCCAAGATCTACGCCGGTCGCGTGCCCGATGAGGACGCCACCAGCGTGGCCCGGCTGCGCGCCGCTGGTGCTGTCATCATCGGCAAGACCAACCTGCACGAGTTCGCCTACGGCGTGACAACGGATAGCTCCTTCTTCGGGCCGACGCGGAATCCGTGGGAGCTGGAGCGGGTGGCTGGTGGCTCCAGCGGCGGCTCTGGGGCGGCCGTCGCCGCCGGCCTCTGCGTGGCGGCCACCGGCTCCGACACCGGCGGCTCCATCCGCATCCCTGCCGCCCTGTGCGGCATCGTCGGCCTCAAGCCCACCTACGGCCGCATCAGTTGCCGTGGCCTGCTGCCCCTCTCCTGGACTCTGGACCACCCCGGCCCGATGACGCGCAGTGTGTACGGAGCGGCGGCTATGCTGGCGGCCATGGCCGGCTACGACCCGCGCGATCCCGCCTCGGCCGACGTGCCTGTTCCCGATTACATCGCGGGGCTGCGCGATGGCGTGTCGGGCCCTGTCCTGAGCTTGACTTCGGCGAGCTCAGTCGAGCCGTCGAAGGGCCTGCGCATCGGCCTGGATCCACAGTGGGCGCTTTCCGGAATCCGCGAAGAGGTGCGGACTGCTTTCCAGGAGGCCCTGGCGGTGCTTGAGGATCTGGGGGCCGAGATCGCGGAAGTGTCCGTGTCCCGCCTCGAAGAGGGCATGGGCGCTGCCCTGACCATGCTGATGGCCGAGGCAACCGGCATCCACGAGGAGTTCTTGCGCACCCGCCCCGACGACTACCAGCCCGATGTTCGCGCCCGACTGGAGAAGGGCTTTCCCATCAGGGGCAGCGATTACGGGCGCGCCCGGCGTAGCGGTGAGTTGCTGCGCCGCGACTTTGCAATCCTGTTCCAGAAGATAGACCTCTTCGCCACGCCTGCATGTGGCATCACAGCGCCCAAACTGGGGCAGCGGAAAGTGGCCATTGATGGGGAGGCCGTTTCCGTGATGGCGCCCCTCACGCGTTACACTCGCGTCTTCAACCTGACGGGACTGCCGGCCATTTCCGTGCCCTGCGGCTTCTCGTCGGAGGGGTTGCCCATCGGCCTGCAACTGGTGGGCCGCGCCTGGGACGAGGCCACCGTGCTGCGCGCAGCCTACGCCTACGAGACGGCCACGGAGTGGGTGCAGCGCGGTCCGGCGCTTTAGGAATTTGGTCAGAAACTTTTGGCATACTTGGGTGTTATAATACACAATGAATGAAGTGTTTCGGTCTTTCTTGGTTGAATATGGACGATCTCGGAGAATTTCACGATCCCGTTTTGACAAGTTTCTCCATTTGTGTTATAATATATTCTAGCTTCCTTCAGCCGCCTCAAGTTTGACTTGATCAGGAGACAGGAACTTGCTTATCCTCATTGTTCGTTGTCCCGATTTGCTGATGCTCCCTTCCAACTCAAAGAGTATAGTATGTATTCATTTGACACCAAGATAGAGCCTTTGCTGGCCCTGCCTTGGTGTTTTTTATTAGTAACTGCTGGCCCTGCCTGAGATTCTCCAACCTGAGACCGGGCGACCATAGGGGTCAGCGGTGATGGCTCCCATCGGCAGGCCGAGGGTGGCCGAAAAACGCGAAAGGAGGTGATGGCCACAAACAGGTGAGCAGCATCTAGTGGGCGTTCGCAAGTCGTTCGCCAAAAAATATTGAAGCTATTTTGAAAGGAGAAAACAGAAAATGAAGAAGAATGGTTTGATGGGTGAGCTCGTTGCCGAAGCGTTCGGGACGTTTATCCTGATCCTTTTGGGAGACGGTGTCGTCGCCAACGTCGGCTTGGCTCCCCGCCTGGCTGCATCAGGCTATGCCTGGACGACGATAACCTTCGGATGGGCCTTCGCGGTGGTTGTGGCTGTGTACGTTGCCGGTGGCGTCACCGGCGCGCACATCAACCCGGCGGTCACGCTGGCGGGCGCGGTGAAGCGCGGCTTCGCCTGGGCCAAGGTTATCCCCTATTGGATCGCGCAGGTAATCGGCGCTTTCCTGGGCGCACTGGCCGTGTACCTGTGCTACCGGGACGGTCTGGTGTCGGCTGGCATGCCCAACGTCTGGTGCACCGGACCAGGCTCTATCTTCGGTCAGGCTTTCTGGGGTGGCGCTGGAGGGTCGGCCATCGGGACGTATTCACTGCTCACTTGCTTCATCTGTGAGATCTTCGGCACGGCTATGCTGATCTGGGGTGTCTATGCAGTCGTCGATGCCAAGAATGTAGGCCCCGGCGCCAACCTTTGGCCGCTCCTGGTGGGTTTCGTCGTTCTGGCGATCGGCCTTTCCTTGGGTGGTCCCAGTGGCTACGCCATCAACCCTGCCCGTGACTTCGGCCCGCGCCTCTTCGGCCTCCTGGTAGGTACCAAGGGTCTCTTCAGTGGTCTCTACTGGCTGGTGGCACCTATACTTGGGACTCTCATCGGCGGTGTCCTGGGCGCCTTCACCTACGACTGGTTCATTACCCCCTACCTGGCAAAGAAATAATTGAGCCAGTGGGCGGATCCAGGACGAGCTTACAACTAAGTTGACAGGGTTGTCAACGGGAGGGGAGTAAGGGGTAACCCTTTCCTCCCCTCCCTACTTTGTCTTTAGAAGCGAGAGGAGGCAAGAACATGAAGAAACTGATTAACAAGCCTGAGGATGTAGTCAGGGAAGAGTTGGAAGGTCTGGCCCTGGCTTATCCAGACATAGTCAAAGTTCACTTCGAGCCTGACTTCGTCTATCGGGCTGATGCTCCAGTCAAGGGTCAGGTGGCCATCGTCTCCGGCGGCGGCAGCGGCCACGAGCCCATGCACGGTGGCTTGGTGGGCGTGGGGATGCTGAGTGCTGCCTGCCCCGGCCAGGTCTTCACCTCGCCTACGCCGGACCAGATGTTGGAAGCTACCATGATGGTTGATGGTGGGGCAGGGGTGCTGCACATCGTCAAGAACTACACCGGCGACGTCATGAACTTCGAGATGGCCGCTGATATGGCCCGCGACGAGGGCATCAAGGTGCTCAGCATCCTGATAGACGACGACGCGGCGGTGAAGGATAGCACGTGGACCGCAGGCCGGCGCGGCGTGGGCACCACGGTGCTGGCAGAGAAGATCTGCGGCGCGGCGGCGGAGAAGGGTTACAGTCTGGAGAAGGTGGCCGACCTATGCCGCAAGGTCAACATCAATGGCCGCAGCATGGGCATGGCCCTCACCTCCTGCACTACTCCCATGGCCGGCAAGCCCACCTTCGATCTGCCCGAGGACGAGATGGAGATCGGCATCGGCATCCATGGCGAGCCGGGCCGGAAGCGGATGAAGCTCAAGACCGCCGACGAGATCACTGAGATGCTGGCCCTGGGCGTCATTGAGGACCAGGCCTACACGCGAACCATCCGCGAGTGGGACGAGGGCCAGGGCGACTGGGTTGATGTCAAGTTGGTGGACCCGCCACTAAAGGCAGGCGATCAGGTGCTGGCCTTCGTCAATAATATGGGCGGCAGCGCGGCCATCGAGCTCCCCATCATCTACCGTAAGCTGCACGAAATCTGCGAGAAGAAAGGGCTGAAGATCGTCCGTAATCTCATTGGCGCCTACATCACCTCCCTGGAGATGCAGGGCTGCTCCATCACCTTGCTCAAGATGGACGATGAGCTCATCAAGCTTTGGGACGCTCCAGTCAAGACCATTGGCATGCGCTGGGGGATGTAGAGAGTTGGAAATTGGAGATTAGAAGTTGGATGTTGGATGCTGGTTTCCAGTATCCAACATCCAGCATTAAGTAAGGGGGAGATGGCTTTCAATAATGATGACTAAGAGCCAGGTTCTGAAGTGGCTTGAGGCTACGGCTGCGGTGATCGAAGAAAACAGGCAGTATCTCACCGATCTGGACTCGCCCATCGGCGATGCCGATCACGGCACCAACATGGATCGAGGTTTCAAGAAGATAGTGAGCAAGCTGCCTGGTGTGGAGGAAGAGGACATTGGCGCCATTCTTAAGACGTCCGGGATGGCCCTCATCACCAGTGTCGGTGGGGCAGGAGGCCCTTTATATGGCACTCTCCTCATGGATGCGGGGAAGGCCGTGGCGGGCAAGGATGAACTCTCCGATGATGACCTGGTCGCTCTTCTCGACGCTGGCTTGAAGGGGGTGATCAGGATAGGGAAAACCAACCTGGAAGACAAAACCATGGTGGATGCCCTCTACCCCGCCATAGAGGCTCTCAAGGAGGCCGTCGCCGATGGCAAGGACACTGTAGAGGCCCTCCACCTGATGACGGAGGCCGCCCACGAGGGGATGAAGGCCACCATTCCTATGCTGGCCAGGAAGGGCCGCGCCAGCTACTTGGGAGAGCGCAGCATTGGCCACCAGGACCCAGGGGCGACTTCCTCTTACCTGCTCCTGAAAACCTTGATGGAGACCGTTGAGTCCAACCCACCAGCCTAGCGTGTCCGAGTCATCCTTTGCATTGCTATATAGACCATCGTGGTTTTTGCGCCAGGGATTTTGAGAGGGGGTGATGAAAAGGGAAAAAGAATGCGAGACAAAAAATCATCCGTAACCAACTAAAATATCACTAGACAAAGGAGTAAGTGTAAAAATGGGGAAGAAATACGCAGCAGCAGTTGACCAGGGTACGACCAGTACCCGCTTCATGATCTTTGACCACGCAGGACAGGTGGCCGGCGTGGATCAGATGGAGCACGAGCAGATTTATCCGCAGGCTGGCTGGGTCGAGCACGACCCGATGGAGATCTGGGCCCGCACCCAGGACGTGATCAAGGCCGGGCTGAAGAAGTCGGGAGTCAAGGCCGAGGAGATCGCTTCCGTCGGCATCACCAACCAGCGTGAGACCACCGTCGTTTGGGACAAGAAGACCGGCAAGCCCTACTACAATGCCATCGTCTGGCAGTGCACCCGCACCAAGGACATCTGCGACGCGCTGGCCGCGGACGGCGGCCAGGATCGCTTCCGCGCCAAGGTAGGGTTGCCCCTGGCCACCTACTTCTCTGGCCCCAAGATCAAGTGGGTGCTGGAAAACGTGGATGGCGTCCGCAAGGCGGCGGAGAAGGGCGACGCCCTCTTCGGCAACATTGACACCTGGGAGATCTGGTGGCTGACCGGCGGCCCCAAGGGTGGTGCGCACGTGACCGACGTGACCAACGCCAGCCGCACCATGCTCATGAACCTGAAGACCCTGGATTGGGATCAGGAGATCCTGGACATCATGGGCATCCCGCGCCAGATGTTGCCGGAGGTCCGCCCCTCCAGCGATCCCAAGATCTATGGCTACACGCCCAAGGATGGCCCGTTTGGCACATCCATCCCGGTGTGCGGTGACCTGGGCGACCAGCAGGGCGCCCTGGTGGGCCAGACCTGCTACAGTCCTGGTGAGGCCAAGAACACCTACGGCACCGGCTGCTTTATGCTGCTGAACACCGGCACCAAGGCTGTGCCCAGCAAGAGCGGCCTGCTGACCACCCTGGGCTACAAGTTCGGCGATGAGCCGGCGGTCTACGCTCTGGAGGGATCCATCGCCATCACCGGCGCGTTGGTGCAGTGGCTGCGCGATAACCTCAATCTGATCGAGAAGTCGCCGGAAATCGAGGACTTGGCCAATACCGTCGAGGATAACGGCGGCATCTACTTCGTGCCCGCCTTCTCCGGCCTGTTCGCGCCCTACTGGAAGAGCGACGCCCGAGGCGTGATCGTCGGCATGACCCGCTACGTCAACAAGGGGCACTTCGCCCGCGCCGCGCTGGAGGCCACCGCCTACCAGACCCGCGAGGTGCTGGACGCGATGAACAAGGACTCCGGCGTGAAGCTGGCGGCTCTCAAGGTGGACGGCGGCATGGTCTTCAACGAGACCCTGATGCAGTTCCAGGCCGACATCCTGGGCGTGCCCGTCGTTCGCCCGATGGTGGCCGAGACCACCGCGTTAGGTTCAGCCTACGCCTCTGGCCTGGCCGTCGGCTTCTGGGCGAATACCGACGAGATGCGCGCGAACTGGGGCATTGACAAGACCTGGGAGCCCAAGATGGACGCCGGGACCCGCGCGGAGCTTTACAAGGGGTGGCTCAAGGCCGTCACCCGCACCTTCGATTGGGTGTAGTAATAAAGAAAGCAAGCTGGGCCAGGTAATAGGTAACAGCTTACGCTGGAGCCGCGCCGCTGCCCATAGCATAGGGAAGGGAAGACCCTCGATGGGTTTTCCCTTCCCTATGGTCGTAGAAGATGAAACAGGTTTGAAGACAAGGAGAGGAAAGCGTTAAATATGGAAAAAGAGAGAGTACAGTTGGTTGTCATAGGGGCTGGATCCACCGGAGCGGCCGTGGCCTGGGATGCGGCTATGCGTGGTATAGATACCATATTACTTGAAAGGGGCGATCTCGCTTCGGGGACCACGGGCAAATGCCATGGGATGCTCCACAGCGGGGCCCGGTATGCGGTCAAGGATAAGGAAGGAGCAACAGAGTGTATTGAGGAAACTAAGCTCCTCCACAAAATAGCTCCTCATGTCCTGGAGAGAACCGGGGGCCTTTTTGTGGGCTTTAAAGAAGATGCGGAGAAGTATCCGGGTTATAAAGAGAAGCAGCTAGAGGGATGTAAGGAATGTGGGATACCTGCCGAAGAAATCAGTGTGAGAGAAGCGCTGGAGATAGAACCCAACCTCAATCCGGAGATAGTTGACGCGCTTTGGATTCCCCACGATGGTACATTGCATCCTATTGGGTTTGTTCTAAGCCTATGTTTGACTGGGAAGAAGTATGGGGCAGACATCAGGCCGTATAACGAAGTTATAGACATCTTAAAAGAAGGAGATACCGTTACAGGGGTAAGGGTGAAGGATCACCTGAGGGAGAAGATCTATGAGATCAACTCTGACGTGGTAGTAAGTGCAGCCGGCCCATGGGCTGATCCCATAGCTAAAATGGCAGGAGTCCATGTCCCCCAAGTGCCTACCCCTGGGGTGATGGTCGTCGTAAATAGGAGAGTGAATAGTGTACTGATCAATCATCTCAGGCCCAATTCTGATGGGGATATCATTGTGCCACATCATACTACCTCGGTGATTGGAACGACTTCCTGGCCGGTGAAAGACCCAGATAAGGTTCCCATCCCGAAGGATCACGTTGATCTTATGCTGGAGGAGGGGATTAAAAAGATACCCGCGATAGAGGGCGCCAGGATCTTGAGAGCCTATGCAGCATGTAGGCCTACTATAGCGCCGGAAGGGGCGGCAGTCACGACAGGAAGAGAACTCAGCAGAACATTCGAAGCCTTTGATCACGAAGCCAGGGACGGGGTGAAGGGATTTGTAACCATCACCGGTGGGAAGATGTGTACTGCTAGAGGTATGGCTGAACAGAGCATAGACCTGGTGTGTAAGAAGATAGGGATAAAGGCCGAATGCCACACGCGTGAGGCGAAACTGGTGGGAGCGGAAGAGCCTGTGGATGTAAAGAAAGTGGCAGATTTATTTGGTCTGCCCAGGATATACGTGCAAAGATCTGCTCAGAGATGGGGGGATTTGATCAAGGAGATTTTTGAGCCCATAGAGGAGGAGCCATTCCGGGGCAGTTTTGTCTGCACCGATGAATTCGTCACCAGAGCGGAGATAGAATACTCAGTAAAGAATCTGTGGGCATATTTCATAAACGACATCAGGAGAAGGACAAGATCAGGTATGGGCACTTGTCAGGGAGGAACTTGCAGTTACCAAATAGCTGGAATCCTGGCGGAGGAGTTTGACAGGCAGCCCGCCGATGTCCACGCTGACTTGATGTCCTTCTTGAAGATTCGATTTCTAGGGGACAAGACGGCCTGCTGGGGAGATCAGTTTCGCCAATGGAAACTTCACGAGGCTGCCTATGCGTGCCTGGGAAATTACGACAAGTTACATAAGGGATTGCCTTTCTCAATGCCCATCTTTGGGGAGGCACCCTGATTAGAAGGGGGACACCTTGATCAGAAAACAATTTGATGTTCTGGTAATTGGCGGAGGAATAAGCGGGACCCTCGCGGCTGCCTATTTGGCAGGGAAGGGGAGAAAAGTGGGGGTCTTGAAAAAGGGGGGAGGAGCTACAGCGATGAGCTCAGGGCTCCTCGATGTACTGGGGTACGTGGATGAAGAATTGATTCGAAATCCCGAAGAAGGAGTGAGAAGCCTTGCCGAGCAAAATCCCGACCACCCTTATGGCATAACAGGAGGAGGGAGGGAAGAATCCGCCAGTGAAAGGGGACAGGTTGCCGTCAAGAGGCTGAGAGAAGCGCTTGATTTCTTTAGGGCAGGCGTGAAGGCGGCGGGGCATGAATACAAGGGGAGTCTGGACGAGAATGTACTGGCGATCACTCCGTTCGGGACCTATAAGCCGACTTGTTTGCTGCCTCCCTGGATGTATTCGGACATTTCGAGGCTAGACGGTTCGAAGATATTGTTCGTAGGATCAAAAAATAACCCCAGGGTTAACCCCGTTTACATAGCGAAATCGTTTGAAGGCTTCATATTGCCCAAGCTGAGGGAAATCGGGATAGAAATAGAAGCAGAGGCGGAGGCCGAATATGTGGGCGCACCCGGGCTGGAGGACAGAAGATACATTCTCCCTATTGAAGTAGGCTACTCTTTGGATGTAAGTGAGAACTTGAGGGAGTACACGGAGAATATATCGCAGAAACTGGGCGACTCAACTCACGTCTTCTTGCCCTGTCTCGGTTACAGAAAGCCGAGGGAAAACTGGGAGTACATGAAGGAGAAGCTAGGAGTGGAAGTGGTAGAGCTTCCCTCTTTGCCTCCTTCTACGGCTGGAATGAGACTCGCCGCTTGCCTGGAAGAGATGGCGAGCAAAGAGGGCGTGGAGTTATATAAGGGCTATAGTGCGGTATCGGCAGAGGTCGAGGGGTCGAAGTGCTTCAGTGTAGAAGCAGCTCACAGAAACGAAGTGAGCGAGGTGGAGGCTTCAGCTTTCGTGTTAGCTACGGGGGACTACATAAGTGATGATCTATTAGTGGAAAAAGATAGGATAATAGAGAGGGCGTTCGGGTTAACAATAGAGACCCCTGAGGATCAGGATTACCTCTCCTGGCTTGACGATACCCCATTCCCGGTCAGTGGACATCCAGCCTCCAGGTTGGGGGTAAAAGTGGACAGAGCAATGCATCCCTTGGTGAAGGGAGATGTCTTGGCTGAGAACCTCTTTGCCTGTGGCTCGATAATCGCAGGTTATGACTACAATACAGAGAAATGTGGATTCGGGGTTTGCATATCCACGGCTCTGGCAGCAGCCGAAGGAGTGTTAGATTACCTATGACGAGCATACTAGCAAATTCTGACAAATGCATAAGATGCGGGCTTTGCCTTACCAAGTGCCCCGTCATTTTCACCACGGCTCGTGAAAGCTTTCCAGGGCCTAAGACCATAGCTGGGGACCTGCCGAGGCCCTCTCACGAGTTCACCGTTAACGAGGACATCATCTTCTATTGCACTATCTGCGGCGCTTGTGCGGAGATCTGCCCTGCGGATATCCCTGTGGATTTGATAACCAGGGAGATCAGGAGGTCGCTGATAGAAAGCGGGAGAATCGCGGTCACCCTCAGGGATGCATTGGAAAGCGCTTTCAAACACGGCAACCCCTGGGGTGGTCTCAGAAGCAAGAGGTCTGAATGGGCCGAGGGCCTGGGCGTAAAGGACATCTCGAAAGGGGAGAAGGCGGAGCTTCTATACTTCGTTGGGTGCACCGCGTCTTATGATACCAGAGTCCAAGAGGTTGCCCGATCCCTGGTTAAGATATTCAAGGCGGCGGATTTGGATTTCGGAATCCTGGGAGATGAAGAAATATGTTGCGGAGAGCCAGTAAACTGGATCGGAGAAGAGGGACTATTCGAAGAACTGGCGGAGAAGAACATAGAGCTGTTCAATAAATACGGGATCAAGAAAATCGTAACCACTTCGCCCCATTGCTACATTACGTTCCAAGAAGACTATCCCTCTATAGCTGAGAAATTGGGGCTGGAATTTGAAATAGAGGTTAAGCACTACACCCAGCTCTTGGCTGAGCTATTGCAGCAAGGAAAGATAACGTTCTCCAAAAAGGTGGACGCATTAGTTACGTATCAAGACCCTTGCTCTCTGGGGAGACGCAGCAAGATATTTGACGAGCCCAGGGAGGTGCTAAGAGCGATCCCTGGCTTGGAACTGGCCGAGATGGAGAGGACCAGGGAGGAAAGCTATTGTTGCGGAGGAGGCGGGGGAAGGATATTCTTGGAAACTGAGGTCAAGGAAAGGCTTTCGATGGAAAGGGTTAAGGAAGCAAGCAAACTGGATCCTGATGTGATGGCGACTGCCTGCCCATTTTGCCTGTTGCAGTTTGATGATGCGGTAAAAGTCGCTGGAGAGGACATCGAAGTAAAAGACGTAGCGGAGCTGGTTGCAGAGGCATTGGGCTAGTTCTCACGGGGTCAGAGAGGAATGACCAACAGCAAGAAACAACGCGATAAGAAGCAGCCTTCCAAGCAGGATCAACAAGCCACGCCCAGCGCCAAGGATCAGGAAGAGCAACTCCGCAAATTCGAGCGGATTCCGCTCTGGGGTTGGATCTTGATTTTCCTCGTGCCTTTGATCCTCAGCGAGTTCATGTTCTACCAGGCGGGCCGGTTGCCCAGCATGATCATCTTCCCACTGGCCTGGATCGGATTCTGGGCCGCCATGATGCAGCGATCCGGGTGGCCGATCCTGAAGAAGCGGAAGGATAAGTAATCGGTTAGCCGTCGCTTCTCGTGCTAACGCGCGGTCCGTCTTCACCAAAACCCAATAGGAGGATCACCAAGGATCAAGGCTGGGGGTGAATAGTGAACACTCCCAGCCTTTATGTTTCGTAGAGGTAAGGTGACGAATTGGGCATGGGGCGAGCCAGGGATAGCCGGATCGCTGATTGCAATTTGCGACTTATTCAGGTATAATGTCAGGAGGAAAGGATCACCTCGCATGACGAAGCACAAATGGAGATTCCTATTCGGCAGCCTGGCAGGTGCTCTGGTTGCCGCTGCGTGGTGGCTGTACAACCGCCGCCTGCGTGAACGCACCCCAAGCCTCGAAAGCCTGGATGATCCAGCGGTCGCACGGGCCTTCGGGTGGGTGGCGACGATGCCGCAGATGCAGTTGTTGCGCTGGTTAGTAGCCCGCCGCGCCGTTGGGATGACCAGGTGCGGGGAGGCAGCGGACCTGGGATGCGGCCCAGGGCAGTTGGTCATCGAGCTGGCATGGCGGTCCCCCGGACTGCACGTGACGGGCATTGACTTGTCGGAGGAGATGCTGGTCCAGGGCCAGGACAATGCCCGTCGCGCCGGCTTGGCAGACCGGGTCTCGTTTCGCCGGGGGGACGCGCAGCAGATTCCCTTCCCGGACGCTTCGCTGGACCTGGTGGTCAGCACCTTGTCGCTGCACCACTGGAGCGATCCGGTGGCGGTGTTGGACGAAATCGCCCGTGTCTTGCGTCCCGGCGGTTCCTTCTTGATCTTCGACCTGCGCCGAGACATGGCGGCGCCGGTCTGGTTGCTGCTGTGGTTCGCCACTCATGTTGTAGTGCCGGCAGCGTTGCGCCGGGTGAACGAACCGTTGGGCAGCCGCAACGCGGCCTACACCCCCCAGGAAGCGGCGCGACTGGCTGAGCAATCTCGCTTGAGCGGTTGGCGCGTCACCCGTGGGCCGCTGTGGCTGACTATTGAGGGGACGGCATTGGTGTGACCTTGTGCCTGGGCACCTGTTGGGCAACGGCGGCAATTCGTGATACAATAGCCAGAGAGCGTGGACACTGGTGTGAATCGAGAGGAGGAGACAGCCATGTTCGGTTTCGACCGCATTACCTCTGATCCAAACATACTTGGCGGCAGGGCGTGCATCCGTGGGATGCGCATTTCGGTGTCGCTGATCGTCAACCTGGTAGCCAACGGGATGACAGTCGAGGAGATCATCGTCGAGTATCCCGACCTGCAGCCGGAAGACATCCAGCAGGCCCTGCGCTACGCGGCCTGGGCTGCCGAAGACACGGTCTACATCCCGGTGGGAGTCCCCGCATGAAGTTTCTTGCTGACATGGGCCTGGGGCGTAGTACGGTCGCCTTCTTGCGTGCTCAGGGACACGATGCTGTACATTTACGCGAACAGGGGCTCCAACAGTTGGAGGATGACGAGATTGTCGAGAAGGCCCGGGCCGAGGGTCGAGTGATCCTGACCCACGATCTGGACTTTGGCCGGATAATTGCCGTAGGCCGGGCCAGTGTTCCCAGCGTGATCACATTTCGATTGAATGATATGCGACCTGCTCAGGTGAACCGCTATTTAGCCGAGGTACTTGCCCGCTTCGCCGAGCGGTTAGAAGCAGGTGCGCTGGTCAGTGTAAACGAGCGAGGTATCCGGGTACGCTCATTGCCGATCAAAGGAACAAGCCGGTAAGCTTCTAATGAGCGAAACAGTTGGTGTTGGAGCACTATGACGCAGCCTACACCCCTCAGAAGGCGGCGTGATTGGCTGAGCAATCGCGCTTGAGTGGTTGGCGTGTCACCCGTGGGCCGATGTAGCTGATTGAAGGAACGGCTGTGGTAGTGTGATTGTAGGTTGATACTTCGCCGATAGAAAGGTGAATGGTCACGAAGGTGCAACACCAGACGATAATCTATGTGTTCATGTGATCAATCCTTGAAGAGTGTGCGGATAGATTGGAGTTAAACCGATGTCTGTGAAGGTCCAACCACAATGGATTGCTAAAATGTATCCTGCCAAAGTGGGACGGGACCATCTGGGCCTAGGAAGCGTCTCGTCGGACCAAATCCTCCCCACTCTCTCACCTGGCATCAATGTCCTCACCATACATCCTCGCTACCACAGCTTCTACACTTTCCTGCTCGACGAGTTCTGGCGGCGTGATCGGCCGCGCAGCGGGAGTGCCTGGGTGCGCTTCTATCGCCCGCGCGAGTTCATCTTCTCCATCGGGGCTTACCTCTGTGATCGGCCTGAACATGGCGAAATGGCCACCGTCGTCGGCGGGCAGAAAACCGCTCCCTTGGCTGTTCGGCAACTTGATGTCTACGACACTACCTTCAACTACATCAAAAGCGAACTGGGAGGCTATGGCCTTTACTACGGGACAGTCATCGCTGCACTGGGCTTGATTTACCCGGGTGGTCCTGGTTTCCCCTATCCCGTTGACGTGCCAACCGAACTGGGCAAAGAGGTGGCTACTGCTTTTCGCGAAGCAGTGAAGGATACAACTTACTACCGTGACTATTTTGACAAGGACGCCACTGAGGTTCCTATTGAGGTTGTTCGGGAGTACATTCGTCATGCATGTCTATGCCAGTTGCAGTTGCCTGATGCCCCTGACTGTCCCTTGCTTCTCAATGCCTTCCTGCACGGCGGCGCGGAACCAGAGGCTAGACGTGCTACTTTCCGCCTGTTTCTTGACATCGCTGCTCAAACTCAAGGACACGCGATAGACGAAGATGCCTTCCGGCAGTTGCTCTACTTTCAAGCGACAGATAGAGGGGCGACTTACAATCCACAAGATGCGGTCTTCGACACCTACCAGCGATGGCGACTCTATCAGGCCCGTGAATACTATGCTTTCGCCCTCAACGCGCTATGGTACTACCTCTGCGATTGGGGCGTGGCCCAAGGTGGTGACATACGTCCGCTCGAGCTTTCGCGATTCTGGCGGCATCTGGAGGCGGCTCTAGATTTCAATCGTCTGGCAACACGGCTGAATGTGCCAGCACCGGGCCTGAGGATCAGTTCCGACTTTCATAGCCTGCTGGATTGGCTGCTGACGCTAGTCGGGGCCGATGAGGCCAGCTTCGACATGGCCTGCAGGATAGATGCTCCTGCCCATGAGCATCTCCTCTATCGGCTTGCCCTGGAAGATCGCGGGGCTCCCGAAGCCATGATCGCAGGCATGGTGACCATGTTGGCTTTGATAGTGCTTCGTTTTGGACAGCCTGACCTGTGGCTCCGATCAGAGTGGGCTATCTCACGTATGGGGGCTGACGGGCGGCTCAGTGTGGACGGCTTTGTCAAAACCATGCATCGCAGGCTGCAAAGTGGTACCATCACCATCGGTGAGGTCGCACGCTGGCTCTACGCGGACTACATCATCCTGCAACACCAGCTCATCGCCACCAGCAAGCTACCCGACAACACCTTTCGCTTTCGGCGCGAGGGCGAGCGGCTCCGCTTCTATAGTTTGCAGAACTCCTTGGGTTTTATGAATTCACGCTTCGATGCGCTGAGCACAACTATTCACGAATTGGGATTGTGCGGTGACTTTCGCCAGCCAGACCACTCTTTGACGCCTGACGGGCAACGTTTGTTGATAGAAGGGGATCTGATGTGACCGAGCTTCAACTGCCAGAGCAACTAAGAGGTCCCTGGCACCATGCCCTGATCCTGACATACGGCGCAGACATCCCTTTCTTCGAGAACGCCCTGTGGCAGCAGTTCAGCGCCCGGTGTCGTAACAAGATCATCCTGGCAGATGGACAGTGCTACCTGGAAGCTTGTGCCAACTATGCTCGCAGCGGCTTGGCGCGACATCTCAATCAGCGGTATGTCGCCGAAGGCATCTTTACCCCGCGCGCAGCTCATGCCAAACTCATTCTCCTCACCAACCCAGAGCGGGGCCGGTTGCTGGTCGGCAGCGGAAACCTTGGGTGGCAAGGTTACGCCTCAGGTGGCGAACTATTCACCCAATATGAATACAGCGCCGATGCACCCGAGGCGCTGAAGGCCTTTCTTGCCACTCGAGAGCTGGTTGACGAACTTGTGGCACGCCGTTACATCAGTGTACCAGCCGAAAAACGCATTCACCATCTGCTGGAAAAGACACCTTGGCTTTTCCAGTCGCCGACAAGCGAATGGGAGCCGGTACGACACAATCTGACGCATAGCTTTCTTGACCAACTGCAACAAGCAGCCGGTGACGAACCCGTTGAGGAGCTATGGGTGCTTTCACCCTTCTACGACAAGGAGCTTGTCGCCCTGGACCGCCTGCTAACCAGTCTCAATCCGCGTCAGGCCATCCTGTTGATGCAACCCAGTCGTACCTCGGTTGATCCCATCGCCCTCCAGACTGTACTTGGCCACTTTGGCGGCCGTTGTCAGCTACACTCCTTCAACAAGAGTGACGATAACCCATACGTTCACGCCAAGCTGTACTTACTCAAGCTGGCTGATCGCGCTATCTGCCTCCAAGGATCCCCCAACCTTTCCCAGGTGGCGATGCTGCTCACCGTACCCCAAGGCAACATTGAACTCGCCAACTTACTGAGTGGACCACGGCATGTTTTTGACGATCTACTAGATGCGCTCGATACCCATCTAGTAGAGCAAGTTGATGAACTTGACTTGTCCTATCAACCCTCGGAAACGCCCCCTGACCAGCCGCCCGATGGCTGGCATTTGATCGGTGGTGAGTGGCATGATGACTGGCTATACCTGAGTTTCCAGGGTACGCTGCCTGAGCTGGAGGGAGCATCGTTGGTCATTGCCAACCGCATTTTTCCTCTTGATATGCGCAAACGAGAGCCTCAGGGCCTTGAGCTGAAACTCCGTCCAGAGGCTATTGGTCTGCTGGGGAGGCCGGTGCCCATTATCATACGTTGGGGCGAGGGAGATGATGCCCCTGCCTCTAATCCCATCTTTGTCTGCGATAGGGCTGCTTTGCGCAAGGAAATAGAAAAGGACGATGAAGATGAAGAGCAAACACTGAATCGCATAGGTGATCTGGATCTAGATGATGAGGAATTCGAGCGACTATTGGGAGAACTGGACGCGGCGCTAATGATTGACCGCCGTAGTGTATGGCAACTGGCCGGGCGGATCCCACCGTCAACCACGGATGAGGATGACGAGACACTGCGCTTGGACTACGCCGATGTGGACTACGAGATGCTGCGCCAACATCCCAAGATCCAACAGTATCTTCGGAAAGAGACAAACAGCCGTGTCTATGCCCGTTCAAGGTTGCAGATCATTCTCAATGCTATCACTGATCACTTCCAGGGACTGTTAGATGTGTCCACCGGCACGCAGCTTGTCGGCAAAGTCATTGCCGAGCTGGAGGGGGGTGAAGCGGAGACTGAGGAGGAACGCGAACAGGAAGAAGAAGAAAAGCGAAAGCGGCGCTTAACTTCACGGCAACGTATACGGCGAATCCTCAAGGATTTCATTCGCCGCTACTTGCGGGGTATTCGCAGCCCAGACTTTCAGGAATTCGCAGGTTTTGAAGTCATAGCTCAGAACTATGTGATCTTTGCTCATGTTCTGTGGCGGCTCTTCGCCAAAGACTGGGTTGAGCACAAGTTCGTAGTGGAGTCTCTGTTGCAAACATGTGGCTTCTTCTGGGGAAATGGTGGGCAGGCAGGCTACTATCGGGAGCTGGCCGAAGAACAGCAAGCCCAGGTGCTCCAATGGGTACGCGACTACCATGCCGATGCCCAGTTGCTGGCTGCACTATATTACAGCGCGCATCTAACGTACATCGAGCATTGGGAAGAAGTCCGTTTCACCCTGAGAGACTTCTGGTGCGAAATGCTGCGGCATCCCCCCATTGAGACAACTGCAGAGATGCTTGAAGAGACATGGCACTTGGTGGCACATCTGCTCCCTTACGAGCCACCACGCCCCACTATGATTGTGGATGAACTAGCACGTCTTGCTGAATTCGAAACAGAGCACAGTTTCCTGCGAAGATTGGAGAACCGATACCACTATCCACCTTGGAGCTGTTGGTTTGATCAGGCAAGGGTTCGACGTCCGTCTTCTTCTGACCCAGTGCTCGTTAAGTGTCTAGTGGTGCGCGAGGAAGACGCTTTGCCAGATCAAGAAGCTGCTAGTGCATTATTGCAAGATTGGATGCGGTTCGAAAACCTAGACTACTATCGTATTCACTCCCCTGATCGTAACGGATCGTGCAAGATGCTTTTCTACGAGGTTTCGGACATGTCGGGAGTGTATTGGGCCAGGAATCGAGCAGAGGACCCAGTGGATTTCAGTGGTCCCATTGCCCCACAATGCACTGATTGGGATGCCATGCTTTCACATCTACAAGCGCTGGCTGCACAGGTAGATGCCGTGCTTGTTTTTCCTCGCCGCGAGGCCGTCGTCGTTTCGCTGGACCAAAATGCGCATCAAGCCGGGGAGGGGGAAGATAATAGATAGAGAGGAACTGACATGAAAACACAATCAGGATTCGCAGGCAAAGCGCTGACAGCAGCGCAATTGGAGGAGACGGTTGACTTCTTTCGAACTCGCCTGGTGGGACAACCCGAGGTCGTCGAAGTCCTGTCCAATGTCTTGACGCGGCAGAACGCTCTTTTGAGGTATGGCCTGGAGCACCGCGAGGAAAAGGCAGGCATCCCGGCGGACCCCACGGTGCTGCTGTTCGTTGGTGGCTCCTGGGGCAAGAGCCTGGCCGCCCGGCTCATTCCCATGGCTCTGAGTCGGTACGGACTGAGCTCCCTCACCACTCTGACCGCTCTTCCTCAGGACTCAGAGGGCAGTATCTACCTCGATCCTCGGATCGTGGCCGTGCCTTTCGCCGTGGTGCTGGTCGAACACATCGAGGCCGCTTATGCCATGAACGCCCGCTTTGTGGGCAATCTGGCGTATGTGATCAACGCGGGGCTCGTTCCCTTGCTTGACGAGATACACGGGATGGTGAGGCCAATCCCTCTGGGGCTAGCCACGTTCATCTTCACCACCGGCGTGGGGGAGGAGGAGATCAGGCGAACCCTGTACCCGGACGGCAAGTCCGGCTTCTTGAAACGCCGTGACCTGTCGGCAGAGGATGCCTACCGGCAAGTGCAGACGATTTGCCACCAGGCATTGCGGGATTTGCCCCAGGAGATCTTACGAGAGGTGGATGAGACGGTCATCTTCAGACCCCTGAACGAGGATGATCTGCGGGAGGTGTTTGATCTGGAGATCGAATACTATGAGCAGGGGATCTTTCCAGGTCGGAGAATCAGTGTTGCCTTCGAGCCTGAGGCCAAGGAGCGAGCCTTTTCCGAGGCCCTGGCCCTGTTGGACGTATACGGCATCCACGTCCTGCGCCGGAAGTTGCAACATCACATTGATCCCGTGGTCTACAAGGCCTACATCGAAGGAACCCTGACGGAAGAGAACATCGAACAGGCCCGAGTTCTCGTCACTCTGGAAGGCGAGCAATTGAAAGTCAGGCCGGAGTGGGGGTGAGAGGAAGCTTGCGCTGGAGCAGAAAGGGGTGGCGGATGGAGGGAGAGTCTACTGAGAAGCGCCCTCAAGTGGAAGAGGTCCTCCAGACCGAGACCGAAGAGGGGGGGCAGCCTCAAGCAGAGGAAGAGACGCTTCAGGCCGAGGCTGCGAAGCGGGAGAGATCCCGTTGGGAAGCTCTTTTGCTAGAGGCCGAGGTGATTGCCGCCAACCTGAAAGAGAGCGGCACCCGACGCTGAGGCAACCTGCGAAAGGCTTGGAGTAGTTTCAGGTTTCAAGGTTTCAGGTTGTACGAATCTGAGACCCGAAACCTGGAACCCGAAACGCGAAACCTGGAGTTTGAGGTATGGATTCGGTCATCAGTCGTTTGGAAGCTGGCATGGAGGGGAAGCGGACGCAGTTCCAAGAGGGGTTCGATGCCTTCGCCGCCCGTCACGAGCTGACGGGCTGGGAGGGCTGGTTCAGTCCCTACGACGAGGAGACGTACGACTTCGTTTTGCAGAATATCGGCCCAGACGACGTAGTGATCGAGGTCGGCGCTGGCGACCTGCGTCTGGCCCTGCGACTGGCGGAGCGGGCCCAAAGGGTTTACGCTGTGGAGGTCAATCCTCTCCTGGTCGGCACGGCCCTGCAGGCCGTCGGCTTTGACCTGCCACGCAACTTGCTGGTCGTCTGCGCCAACGCTTTGGACATCCCCTTCCCCGACGACATCACCGTAGCCGTGCTTCTCATGCGCCATTGCCAGCACTTTGGGCGATACGGGGACAAACTGCGGGCCGCTGGCTGCCAGCGGTTGCTGACCAACGCCCGCTGGAAGAGTGGAGTGGAGAGCATTGACCTTACCCATCCTGGCATCCCCTTCGGGGAGGTAAGCGAGGGCTGGTACGCCTGCCGCTGTGGGGCGGTGGGCTATGTGGGCCAGGGAGAGCAGTCGGATGCCTTACCCGTGGAGGTGATTGACTGTCCCGCCTGCCGATCACGTTTCACGTTTGACGTTTCACGTATGATGAATGAAAGGAGTTAGCAGAAATGAAACTGAAAGACAAGAAGGTGGCTATTCTAGTGGAAGATGGCTTCGAGGACCTGGAGTTCTGGGTGCCTGTGATGCGCCTGCAGGAGGAGGGGGCCGAGGTGACGGTGGTGGGCACAGGCAGCCAGCCCGGGTTCACTGGCAAGCATTGCCTGGAGGCTACTCCCGACGTCACCGCCGACGAGGCCAGCGCGCAGGACTTCGACGCCCTGGTCGTTCCCGGCGGGTGGGCGCCCGACAAGCTGCGTCGCTACGACTCGGTGCTCGAGCTGGTGCGGGGGATGCACGAGCGAGGCAAGATCATCGGCATCATCTGTCACGGCGGCCTGGTGCCCATCTCGGCGGGCATCGTCCGGGGGCGCAGGGCGACGGGCTCCACTGGCATCAAGGATGACCTGATCAACGCCGGGGCGGAGTGGGTGGGCGATGAGGCGGCCTTCAGGGAGGGCAATCTGGTTTGGGGACGGGTGGTGGCGGACATCCCCGCCTTCTGCCGCGAGCTGGTAGCGGCCATCGAAACGGGCTAGGAGGGGGCTGTGGTAGGAATCGTCATCGTCGCTCATAGCGCGAAACTGGCCGAAGGCGTGAAAGACCTGGCCGAGCAGATGGGGCAGGGGCGAGTGCCCATCGCCGCCGCCGGCGGGCTGGACGACACGACCATTGGCACCAACATGGAGCGCATCCTGGAGGCTATCGAAGCCGTCTACCAGCCGGGCGGGGTGCTGGTACTGATGGACCTGGGAAGCGCGGTGATGAGCACCGAGCTTGCCGTGGGGATGTTGCCGCCCGACCGGCAGTCCAGGGTGCTGCTGAGCGAAGCGCCGCTGGTGGAGGGCGCTATCGCGGCCATAGTAGAGGCCTCCATCGGCAAATCCCTGGCCGAGGTTGACGCCGCAGCCCGCGCCGTGGTGCGCACACCGAAGGTCGCCGGAGCCACGCCCCTTACGGAGCCGGTGCCATGTCCTGAGCTTGTCGAAGGGCCTCCATCCAATGAGATCATCCTCACTATCGTCAACGAGGTCGGGCTGCACGCCCGGCCAGCGGCTCTGTTCGTTCAGACCGCTGCCAGCTTCCAGTCGGCCATCACGGTGCGCAATCTGACCCGAGACACGCCGGCAGTGGACGCCAAGAGCATGTTCGGCGTGCTGAGCATCGGCGCCCAACTGAACCACCAGATCGCCGTCGCCGCCGAGGGATCCGATGCAGACGAGGCCCTGGCGACTATCGGCCAATTGGTGAAGAGCGGATTCGGGGAGATGGAGGGAGCTCCGGTTCCCGCAGTGGTTCCCACCAGGGAGGTGATTGCGCCACCGCCCCGCCTGGAGAAAGCAGAGCTCCAGCCCATCATCCTGCCTCCTGACGTAGGAGAGATGCGGCAGCTTCAGGGAATCACCGCTTCGACCGGCATCGCCATCGGCCCGGCGTACATCTACCGCCCGGAGACGTTGACCGTCGAGCGCTGGAAGGTGGATGACCCGGCGGCCGAGTGGGCCCGCTTCACCCAGGCAGTCGAGCAGGCCAAGGCCGAGATCGGCGCCATCCGCTCCCAGGCTGCTGCCGAGGTGGGGAAGGCCGAGGCGGAAATCTTCACCGCCCACCGGTTGTTCTTAGAGGACCCTGCCCTGCTGGACCGGGTGCGAGGGCAGATCGAGGGCGAGGGTTCTAACGCCGAGGCAGCTCTGGCCGAGGCGGTGGCGGGCTACGCCGAGCTCTTGCGGGGTATGGAGGGCGAGGTCTTCCGCCAGCGAGCGGCCGACGTGGAGGACGTGGGACGGCGGGTGCTGCGCATCCTGCTGGGCGTGAGAGAGACCTCCCTGGCTGAGCTGCCGAAGCCGGTGGTCGTGGTGGCCCACGACCTCACCCCCTCCGACACCGCCCAAATGGACAAAGAGCGCGCCTTGGGCTTTTGCACCGCCATCGGCGGCACGACCTCCCACACCGCCATCCTGGCCCGCAGCCTGGGCCTGCCGGCAGTGGTTGGCCTGGGAGAGGGGGCGCTGAACATTCCCGACAGGACACCCTTGATCATTGATGGGGGCAAGGGCCTGGTGATCGTCAACCCGGATGAAAGCACCCTGGCTGATTACCGCGCCCGCCAGGAGGCGTTGCTGACCCAACAACTGGCGGCCAAACGCGCTGCTCAACGCCCCGCTCAAACCCTCGATGGGCAGCGGGTAGAGGTGGTAGCCAACGTGGGCGATGTGGCCTCGGCTCGGGTGGCCCTGGAGCACGGCGCCGAAGGGGTGGGGCTGCTGCGCACCGAGTTCCTCTATCTGGATCGCGCCACCATGCCCGGCGAGGAGGAGCAGTACGCCGCCTATCGCGCCATCGCTGACCTGATGGGCGACCGCCCCCTCATCGTCCGCACCTTTGACATCGGGGGCGACAAGCAGTTGCCTTATCTCGACATAAGCCATGAGCTCAACCCTTTCCTGGGATGGCGGGCTATCCGGCTTTCCCTGGATCAGGTTGATCTCTTCCGAACGCAGCTCAGGGCCATCCTTCGGGCGGGCCACGAGCGCAACGTCAAGATCATGTTCCCCATGATCGCCGACGTGGGGGAGGTGCGTCGGGCCAAGGACGTCCTGGCCGGGGTGAGGGCCGAACTGGAGGCCGAGGGCGTTCCTGCCGCCTCTGGGGTTGAGGTGGGGATCATGGTGGAGATCCCAGCCGCGGCTCTGGCGGCCGATGTGCTGGCTGAAGAGGTGGACTTCTTCAGCATCGGCACCAACGATTTGATTCAGTACACCATGGCTTGCGACCGTACCAACGAGAAGGTCGCTTATCTCTACCAGCCGTTGCACCCGGCCATCCTGCGGTTGGTCAAGCAGGTGATCGAGGCCGCTCACGCGGCTGGCAAGTGGGTGGGCATGTGCGGGGAGATGGCGGGCCAGCCTGAAGCCATCCCCATCCTGTTGGGCCTGGGGCTGGACGAGTTCAGCATGAGTGCTGCCGCCATCCCCAGGGCCAAGGCGCTGATCGCGGCGATCACTCTCGATAAGGCGCGAGAAGTGGCTGCCGAGGCGCTCAGGATGTCCACTGCGGACCAGATCCGGAGCTACGCTCAGAAGGTCATGAACTCGTTGGTTGATTTGCCAAATTCATAGGTATTTGCTATAATTAGGTTGGCGGGGCGTAGCGCAGCCAGGTAGCGCACTTGAATGGGGTTCAAGTGGTCGCCGGTTCAAATCCGGCCGCCCCGACCATAAGCCATAGGCTACTAGCCATAGGCAGTTGAATGGCCGATTGTCTCTACGCTGTCGGCCATTGTTCATATTGAGGGATGAGTGACGAGGTAACGAGTAACAAGGCAACGAGGCTAATGAGGAACTGAGGTGAGTTAGCGGCTGAGGAAGAACTTGCGAGTGAGTCAGTCTTCAGCGGTAGAGCACCTCTGAGTGGAGTATCCCAATGGACAAGGTGAGAATCACTTCGGAATTCGACCTGACGGCTGACTTTATCCTCTATGAGGGTGACTGTCTTGATCTGCTTCCTCGGGTTCCTGACAGGTTTGTCCAGTTGGTCGTCACGTCACCGCCGTATAACCTGGGCAAACCGTACGAAACCCGCCTTGAGCTCGATGAATACCTGGATCAACAGCGCATGGCCATTGAGGAGTGTGTGCGAGTGCTGGATGATCGGGGAAGTATCTGCTGGCAGGTCGGCAACTACGTGGATAACGGCGAGATTGTCCCTCTGGACATTGTTTTATATCCAATCTTCGCCTCGTTAGGATTACATCTGCGCAACCGTATTGTCTGGCACTTTGGACATGGCTTGCACGCCTCGAAGCGATTTTCTGGCCGATACGAAATTGTTTTATGGTTTACGAAAGGCGACGAGTATACTTTCAACCTGGATGCCGTTCGTGTGCCCCAGAAGTATCCGAAGAAGAAGTATTTCAAGGGGCCAAAGAAGGGGCAGCTTTCGGGCAATCCTTTGGGCAAGAATCCTAACGACATTTGGGAGATTCCTAATGTGAAAGCGAACCACGTGGAAAAGACCATCCACCCCTGCCAGTTTCCGGTCGAGCTGATTGAGCGGGTGGTGCTTTCGATGACCGACGAGGGGGATTGGGTGTTGGACCCATTCATTGGTGTGGGGACAACAGCTATTGCGGCTTTAATGCACAACCGAAAAGCCATCGGTGCTGAGATTATTCCTGAGTATGTGGAAGTTGCGAGAGAGCGCATTCGCTTAGCAGAGAAAGGACAACTGCGCATCCGGCCAATGACCAGGCCGGTTTATGACCCTGGTGTGCCTGAAGCAAGTGTCCCGCCACAGGTTGTGCAACTGGGAACTGCCTCGCATCAACTCGCATTGCTTGAACAGCATCAACAATACACCGTTCAGGAGCAAGAGGGATGAGAATCTCCAAGAAGTATTCGCATCTGAATGGTGAGGAGTGGCTCCTCGTTCACGAGAAGGATACCTACCAGGAGATCATAGACGTCATCCAAGCCATTGACGCGGAGGAATGCCGCACAAAAATCAGCAAGGAGATTCGGATGAAGGGAAAATCCCTTTTAAGCCCGAAGGCCCTCAATGCTGAATTTGACAAACGCTTTTCTGCTCTTGGGTGGGAGTCTGTGCGTTATACCTACTACATAGCTCATAACCACGAGCAGATGGCAGCCTTGATGAACCTGCCCCTCGAACAGCAGAAACAGTATCTCTTGGATCAAGGAGCGGAGCCACTTCTTTCTTACAACCAAACCGATCACGTCAAACACGGGATTGCCATTGAGGTGCAGTTTGGCAAGTATGCTTTCGTGGCCTACGACCTCTTTGTCAAGCACCTGGCGTTTTACCAAGGCCGTGTCATTGACGTCGGCATTGAGGTTTTGCCGACAAAGGCGATGCAAAGAGAGATGTCAAGCGGCGTCGGTTATTACGAGGGTGAACTCCACAACATACTCAGGCACGGGAGAAGCAATCCTCCCATTCCACTGGTTATTGTCGGGGTTGAACCCAATTAGCCTTCGTGAAGATTGGCTCCTTCTGGCTTCAAAGTCGAGCTATCATGGATGATGTAGTCTACAGATGCGGTGATCTGACCGAGGAGGACATCGCATTTCTACAGAAAATGGAAAACGATATGTCCATCGTGGCCGACATCAGCCGCGCCGACCTGTTAGTCTATTGCCCGGTCTCCCCCGATCGCGCGGCGGTGGTGGCTCAGGCTCGGCCTCACTCCATTGCCCCGATTCATCCAGAGGCCGTCGTCGGGCGGACGATAACGGCGGCTGAGGAGCCTCTCGTTTGCCAGGCCCTTCGACTACGCTCAGGACGGGCCCTGGGTGGGGGGCGCTCACTGCGCGGCAACAGGACGCTGATCCCCGATGGTGCTCCGGTGCTGCAGGAGGTTCGCCCCATCCGCAAGGATGACGGGAAGGTGCTTGGGGTGCTAAGCATCGAGACCAACCTCATCGAGCACGAGCGGCATCGCCGGCGCAGTAAGGTCTTCCAGCGGGCCTTGAGGCAATTACAGGAGATGCTGCTGCGCGGCGAACTTGAGGGCGTGCAAAATCTTTCTCCTTTTGGGGAGCACGACGGCATCATGGTCGTGGATGGCGAGGGATGGATACGATATGCCAGCGGCATCGCCACCGGCCTCTATCGCAAGCTGGGTTATCTGGATAGCCTGCTGGGGACACACACCTCCGATCTGAAGACAGATGATGCGGCTCTGGTGGTAAGGGCTCGGCAGGAAAAGCATTGCCTCGAAGAGGAGACTCTGGAGAGGCATCGCGTCTGGATCAAGAAGGCCATTCCTCTGACCTCTCATGAGGAGGGGTTGATAGATCTACGCCGCTTTTTGGGCGCGCTTCCCCTCGAGTCCCATCCGGTGGGAGCGCTGTTCACGATCCACGATGAGACCGAGGTGCGCCGCCGGGAGCTGGAGCTCAAGGTCAAGTCGGCCATGATCCAGGAGATCCATCACCGGGTGAAGAACAATCTGCAAGTCATCGCTGCCTTGTTACGGATGCAGGCCAGACGTAGCGAGTCGGAGGAAGTCAGGCGCGCCCTGAGCGATAGCGTGGCGCGTATCCTCAGCGTGGCCGTCGTGCATGAGTTTTTTGCACAGCAGGAAGCGAGGATTATTAACATTAAGGATGTGAGCCAGCGCGTTGTGAACCACACCCGGCAGGGGATTCTGCAGCCAGATAAGCGGATTCGCTTGACCTTAAGTGGGCCTAACATTTATCTGCCTGCCCAACAAGCGACGACCTGTGCCCTGATCATCAACGAGTTGCTGCAGAACGCGGTGGAGCATGGATACGAGCGCAAGCCCGGCGGCACCATCTCCGTCAACCTCCAGGACGATGGCGACAGGGTGGCCATCGCCGTGGTGGACGACGGGCAGGGGTTGCCGGAGGATTTCAGCCTGGAGCAGGCCGACAGTCTGGGCTTGCAGATAGTCCAAACCCTGGTCCAGGACGACCTCAAAGGACAATTCGAGCTGAGGGAGGGGGGTGGGGTGTCAGCCATTGTGACCTTCCCCAAACAAACATTGGGAGGTGAGGAAGCGTGGAGCGAACGAGAGTGATCATCGCCGACGATGAATCTGTTATCCGCATGGATCTCAGGGAGATGTTGACCAACCTGGGTTATCTCGTCATCGGCGAGGTGGGCGATGGACGCAGCGCGGTGAATTTGGCTCGCGAGCTGAAACCCGATGTGGTGATCATGGACATCAAGATGCCAGATATGGATGGCATTGATGCAGCCAGGGTTCTGACCGAGGAGAGGATCTCCCCCGTCTTGCTGCTCACTGCCTATAGTCAGCAGGAGCTGATCGAGCGGGCCAAGGATGCGGGCGTAGTAGGCTACATAGTTAAGCCCTTCCGGGAGTTCGATTTGGCGCCGGCTATCGAGGTGGCTGTGGCCCGCTTTGCCGAGTTCCGGGCCCTGGAGGAAGAGGTTGGCGACCTGAAGTTGGCTCTGGAGACCAGGAAGCTGGTTGACCGGGCTAAAGGTATCCTGATGGACAGCCAGGGCATGACCGAGGCCGAAGCCTTCCGCAAGATCCAGAAAATGAGCATGAACATTCGCAAGCCCATGAAAGAGGTGGCAGAGGCCATCATCCTGGCCCAACAGGCATCAATGGCCAATAGCTAATGATTAGCCAATAGCCCAATATCCAGTAATCAGCATCCAGTGGTGAGAAGATGAGAGTTTCCGAACGCATCAGTGCCTGGATCGAGGAAAGGGTCGAGGAAGCAGGAGCCGAGGGCGTCGTGTTGGGGATAAGTGGGGGGATTGATTCGTCCGTGGCGGCAGTCCTGGCCAAAAGGGGGCTGGGCGATGGGGTATTAGGCTTGATCATGCCTTGCCATAGCGACCCGACTGACGTGGAGCACGCTCAACTGGTGACCGCCAAGTTCGGCATCGAGATCGAATACGTGGACCTGTCCCCTGTCTTCGACCGTCTCTTGGAGGCTCTGCCGTCTGGGGACCGGGTGGCCGTGGCCAATCTGAAGCCCCGGCTGCGCATGGCCGTGTTGTATTACTTCGCCAACAGCCGCAATTACCTGGTCGCTGGCACGGGAAACAAGAGTGAATTGGCTATTGGTTATTTTACGAAGTACGGCGATGGCGGCGCCGACATCCTGCCCCTGGGGGAGCTGCTCAAAACACAGGTGCGGGAGTTAGCTCGCGAGCTGGGCATCCCGGAGGAGATCATCGTCAAGCCCCCCAGCGCGGGCCTGTGGGAGGGGCAGACGGACGAGGGAGAGATGGGTATCGGCTATGATGAGCTGGGCAGTATTCTGGTGGCCATTGAGTCCGGTGATACCGGCGAGTGCGACCAGGAGGCATTGGCCCGCGTGAGGGCCATGATGGCTGCGTCCCAGCACAAGAGGAACCCGATACCGATTTGTGAGCTTTGAAATCTGTTTGCCACGAATTACACGAATTTTCACTAATTTTCCTTTTCTTCGTGTCAATTCGTGAAATTTTAGGGATGGAGCAATGAGCCGAGGCCGCCTCATTTCGTTGAGGGGGCCTCTTTCGGTTAAGACGAGTCCGTTTAATTCTGTAGTCTGTTGTTTGAAAGGGGGACAAAATGTTCTCAGATAAGCGGGAGATTCTGGAGAGGGTCAAGGCCGATAACGTGAGGTTCGTCAGTTTGCAGTTCACCGACATTGTGGGCACCATCAAGAATGTCGCTATCCCCGTGGGCCGATTGGGAGAAGTCATTGAGAAGGGGGTCTGGTTTGACGGCTCCTCCGTCGAGGGTTTTGCTCGCATCTACGAGAGCGATATGGTTTTGAGGCCCGATGTCAACACCTATCGTCTTCTTCCCTGGGAACCCCAGGCCAGGAAGGTGGCTCGCATCATCTGCGATGTGCATCGGCCCGATGGGGAGCCTTTTGAAGGCGACCCGCGCTACATCCTCAAACGGGCCATCGGGGCCGCGGAGGAGAAGGGTTATCTTTATAACGTGGGACCCGAGCTGGAGTTCTTCTTGTTCAAGATGGACGCCGAACCCAAGATGAGGCCCGTCCCCCACGATGTGGGCGGTTATTTCGATTTCTCGCCTCGGGACCTGGCTTCTCAGGTGCGGGGGGATATTGCCGTGACCTTAGAAAGCATGGGGATGGAAGTGGAGATGGAGCATCACGAGGTGGCGACGGGCCAGCACGAGATTGACATCCGCTACGCCGATGCCCTGACCAGTGCTGACAACGTCATGACCCTGCGCTACACGGTCAAGGCGGTCTCGCAGACCTTCGGCCTCTATGCCACTTTCATGCCCAAGCCCATCTTCGGCGTCAACGGTTCGGGCATGCACACCCATCAGAGCATCTACAATACGTCCGATGGGGAAAACGCCTTCTTTGACCCGAACGATAAGTACAAGCTCTCCAGGACGGCCTATGCTTTCTTGGCTGGCCAGATAGAGCATGCCAGAGCTCTGGCTGCCGTCGCAGCGCCGACCGTCAACTCCTACAAACGCCTGACGCCCGGCTATGAGGCCCCGGTCTACGTCTGCTGGGGGCAGATCAACCGCTCGGCGCTGATCCGCATTCCCAGATACTCACCTGGCAGGGAGCAGTCCACTCGCCTTGAGCTGCGCTGCCCTGACCCAAGCTGCAACCCTTATCTGGCCTTCGCCGCCATGCTCTGGGCGGGGCTGGATGGCATCGAGCGAGAGCTGGAGCCACCTCCCCCAGTCGAGGAGAACGTATATCGTTTTGACGATGCCAGACTGCGGGAGCTTAACATCGTCACTTTGCCGGGCACTTTGAGGGAGGCCATTGACGAGTTGGAGAAGGACGAGGTCTTGCAGCAGGCGCTAGGGGAGCACGCCTATCAGGCTTTCGTGCGGGCCAAAAAGGCGGAGTGGGACGAGTACCGCATCCAGGTAACCGATTGGGAACTCGATCGCTATCTAGAGACACTGTGAATGAGGCAACGAGTAACAAGGCAATGGGGCAATGAGTGTTGTAAGGTTGGGGTCAATGTAACAATGTCAAGATGCGAAAGGCGCGGAAAATCTTCACCAAATCGCCCTCTATCCATAGCGAGGGCGATTTCTTATCGAAGGTAGGTGCTTTGACAGCTACTCCAAAACAAGCTATAATTCAGTTCGTCGCCTGATGTTATCTCAACGATTGGAGCACCCGTGCCAATGAATCAGCCCTTGCTGTCCGTAATCATGCCCGTTTACAACGAGCGGGAAACCTTGCCGGAAATCCTGGCTCAGGTCAGGGCTGTTGACCTGAGGAAGGAGGTCGTGGTCGTTGACGACGGCTCCACTGATGGCACGCGAGATGTGTTGAGGGAAGAGGAGAAAAAGGGCGATCTCAAGATCCTGTATCACGAGGCCAACAAGGGCAAGGGGGCCGCAGTGCGCACCGGCCTCGAACACGCCTGCGGCGATTTCATCATCATCCAGGATGCCGATCTGGAGTACGACCCCCGTGACTACCACAAGCTGCTCAAGCCCATTCTCGCAAGTCAGGCCGAGGTGGTCTACGGTTCGCGCTTCATGGCGTCCGAAGAGACCATGTTCTTTCTACAAGCCCTGGGTAACAGGATCGTCACCCTGGTCACCAACGTCCTTTACGGCACCGCCTTGAGCGACATGGAAACCTGCTACAAAGCTTTCAGGACCGAGGTCATCAAGTCCATCCCGTTGCGTTCGCGGCGCTTTGAGCTTGAGCCCGAGATCACGGCCAAGCTGCTGAAAAGAGGCTATCGCATCCACGAAGTGCCCATCTCTTACCAGGGACGGGAGTATCACGAGGGCAAGAAGCTGACCTGGCGGGATGGCATCACAGCTCTGTGGACCCTGATAAAATATCGCTTTGTTGATTGATCGTTTGATGAAAGGGAAAGGTTGGATTGGTGGCCGTTGGGCGGCGTTGGGGCTGGCGTTGCTGATGGTCGCAGGAGCAGCCCTTCGGCTCGCCCCCATCGGCGCGAACCGCTTCCATCAGGACGAGGCCCTCTACAGCTTCTGGGCCCTCCAAATCGCTACCGGGCGCGACCCGATCTTGAATCACTCCCGCGTTGATAAACCTCCTCTCTTCATCTACGTCCTGGCCCTCTGCTTCAGACTCTTCGGTCGCTCTGAGGTGGTTGCGCGTCTGCCCAGCGTGCTGGCCAGCGTAGTTAGCGTTGCTCTCCTCTACTATCTGGCCTGGCGACTCTACGGACGAGCTGTGGCCACCCTGGCGGCAATCCTGATGGCGCTCTCTCCCTTCAACATCCTCTTCGCTCCTACGGCCTTCACCGATCCTCTGATGGTGGCCTGGGTTTTGGCTGCCCTCTGCCTGGCAGTGCGAGGGAGTTTGGGGTGGGCTGGGCTCGCCTTGGGATTAGCTTCGGCCACCAAGCAGCAGGGCCTTCTCTTTGTGCCTCTGGCTGTAGTTATCGGCGCCCGTCGCCACGGGCCCCCACCCCCTCCCCGTCCCCCCTCCGTCCCCCCCAACTCTGGGGGGGAAATGAGGGAGGGGAGTCCGCTTCCCCCCTCGCCCAGGATTGGGAGAGGAGGGTTAGGGGGGAGAGGGCTACTTCTCGCCCTGGGCTTCCTGGCAATCATGGCCCCCGTCGCCTGGTGGGATTCCTTGCGCTGGCGGTTGCAGCCCAGCTACTTTGAGCAGAGCCTCATCAGCTACGGCGGCCTGACGCTAGTAGACCCCTCTCAGTTGGTCGAACGGCTTGGAGATTGGGCTGAAATCCTGAATTACATAACCGCTTCATCCTTTCTCAACGTCCTATTGATGGTCGGCCTGCCTTGCCTCCTGCTCTACGATCTCGCCCCCCCTCTTTCCCCCCCAAGTTGGGGGGGAGGAAGGAGAAGGGAACCAGCGACTTTCTTCGACGTCGGCTTCTCGGCTTTCGTCATTCTTTTCCTGCTGGGCCACTGGCTGCTGAGCTTCAACGTCTGGGATCGCTACCTCCTGGGCCTGGTTCCCCTTTTGCTGATCCTGCTGGCGCGGATCTTGTGGCTGGTGAGCGGGGCACTGGCTCACCTCCTACCTTTTCCCAGAGGGTGTCTGAGAATAGACTTCGGAAGTCTTTCCTGGAGACTCCCGAAGTCTGAACTACGAGGGTTTTTGGCCGTCGGCGTATTGGTGGCCACATTAGCCGGGCCAGCATTGGTTGCGGCGCAGAGCGGATACCCCATCGGCGGAGACCATGGAGCCTATGATGGCATCGAGGCCGTAGCCGACTATTTCCGTGATCGTGTTCCCGTTGGCTCCATTCTTTATCACCACTGGCTGGGCTGGCATTACTCTTTTTACATGTTCGACTTCCCCCTGGTTTTCCGCTGGTACCCTTCGCCTGAGGAACTGGCACAGGATGCCCGCCAGGTAGATGATGCTCAGCGCTACATCGTTTTCCCCAGTGAGAAGTCAACCGCAGGGGTGAAGGATGCTTTGGCCGACTCGGGGTTGATGCTCCGCCGTGTCCATTGGACCTACCGACGTGACGGTAGTACTTCCTTCACCGTTTATCGTATTGAGGATCAGAAGTGAGACATTTCACGTTTCACGTTTCACGTTTCACTTTTCACTTTTATAGAGACCTTCTTGCCGTGGTCTCCTTGCTGGCCCTAACGCTAGCTTTCTTCTGGAAGATCGCCTTCACCAACCTCATTCTGGTGGGGTTGGACGTCTTCACCTATTTCTATCCCTACAAGGCCTACGCCGCTGAAATCGTGCGTCAGGGTCGCCTGCCCTTGTGGAATCCGTACCTCTTCATGGGCGTGCCGTTTCTGGCTAACGCCCAAACCGCGCTTTTCTATCCCCTGAACTTACCCCTATACTGGCTGTCCGTGCCCAGGATGGTCAGCTACTCCATTGTGCTGCATGTCTTCCTGGCAGGCCTGTTTGCCTACTTCTATGCTCGCCGCTCGCTGGGCCTGGGACGATGGGGAGCCTGGCTGGCGGCTTCGGTTTTCGCCCTCAGCGGTTTCGTTGGCGCCCAGGTGGAACACGTCAACCAGTTGAATTGCTCCATCTGGCTGCCGCTGCTCTTTTTGCTGTTCGACCTGGCGCGGGGAAACCCCTTGGGGTGGCTGGCGAGCAATCCCCCCTCCCTCCCAGGGAGGGGCAGGGGGAGGGTGGATCCCCACAAGCCAACAAGGTTCTCTGTGAATTCGACACGTTCCGGTCTGCAAACCTCCACCCCCACTCCGACCCTCCTGCAAGGGGGAGGGAGCAAACAATCGGGGTGGCTGTATGTCTTGCTGGCCGGATTGGTGGTGGGACTACAGTTTGCGGCTGGCCACACTCAGTCATCGTACATCACGCTGTTTGCTCTGGGGGTATACGCGATCTTTCCCCCGCTGTGGAGGAGGTGGGGGAAGCGCCGGCTGAGTAGGCTCGCAGCGCAGCGGAGAGCCGTATCGAAGCCAAGCGGGTCCTCTGAGCAAGCCCGCTCGCTTGGTTTCGATACGCCTGCGGCTACTCAACCGGCGCTCGCTTTGCTCCCAGACCGAGAACGCCCTAAGAGGGAGATTTGGCATAGCTTGCTGACTTACCTCTTGATTGTGATCATCGGTGTGGTCCTGGCGGCGGTTCAGTTGTTGCCAACATTGGAGCTTTCGCAGCTCTCTGTGCGAGGCGGAGGGCTGTCCTATCGCGAGGCCGCCTCTTTCTCTCTCACGCCGCGTTTGCTGCTCCTCTCCCTGCTGCCGACCTTCGGTGGCGAGGAGGTCTTCAGCGAGTACGTCGCCTATCTGGGCATCGTCGCTTTGACCCTGGCCCTCGTCGGGGCCCTGTTCCAGCGGCGGAACCCGGCGCGGCCTCTCCTCATCTTCCTGACGGCCCTGGGTCTGTTCCTGGGGCTGGGAGCCTACAATCCTTTCTACTTCGTCCTGTACAAGCTGGTGCCGGGCTTTGACCTCTTCCGAGCGCCGGCCCGCTGGCTGTATCTTTACACCTTCGGCGGGGCCATGCTGGCAGGGCTGGGGGCGGACTTTCTAAGTTATCCCCTCCTGGCAAAGGCGAAAGCGATTGGTTGTGGAGTCGAGGAGCTGTCGCGCTTCATCCGTCGTCATCTGCTGATAGCCATCGGCGTGTTGGCAGTTCCCCTGGTTCTCCTCTCCCCTTTCCTCGATTTCCCAACCCGCTCCACCCTGCTAGCCTGGCTCCCTCTGGCTCTTGTGGCTCTGATCGTGCTCTGGGTGGGGCTAACTGGAAATTGGAAATTGGAAGTTGGAAATTGGAAGGTGTTCCAACCTCTAACATCAAGGGAGCAGAGAGCAAAGGAGCAAGGAGTCCCACCCGAAACTCCGAAACTCGAAACCCGAAACTCTTTCTGCCTGGTGCTCACCCTGGCTGTCATCGGGGAGCTATTCGCCGCCAGCCGTAGCCTGGCCTACAACCATCCCACTGCCCCGGAGGCCTACTCCTCCCTGCGCACCGCCCCGGCTCACCTTTTAGCCGCTGGGCAGCCCACCGATCGCTTCCTCAGCATCTCGGACCTGACTTTTGATCCCGGCGATCTGGGGGAGATACAGCAGATTTTCGAGACTCAACTGTCTCCGCAGGCCATCTACGACTACGTGGTGGCGACCAAGCTGAAGGAGATCCTGGCCCCCAATTTGCCCCTCGTCTACCGCATCCCCAGCGTAGACGGCTACGACGGTGGGGTGCTCCCCCTCAGGCGCTACGTCGAATTACAACGGCTGTTCCTGCCCGAACCTTCGCCCGATGGCCGCCTGCGGGAGAGCCTGAAGGAGATACCCCCGTCGCGGATCCTGAGCCTGCTCAACGTCAGGTACGTCGTCACGGACAAGATTCGCGATGTCTGGATGGACGGTGTCTACTACGACCTGAGTCACGAAGCCGTTCTTGGCCCTGGGGTAGCTTCTCAGGTGGAAGTGACGGAACTGCCCGCGGAATCGTCCGCGTTTGCCGCTACTTCGCTGGGCCTGGTCTCGTATCTGGAGGGTGCGGCTGATCTGCCCAACGGGGCGCCCGTGGCTCAGGTGACAGTTACCGATGGGACGGATGCGGTGCAGAGCCGCCTCCTGCGGGCTGGCATTGAGACAGCGGAGGGGGAGTATGCCATGATTGAGGTTCGGCACGACCAGGCCAGAGTCTGCCGTCACTGGCCCGACAATCCCCAGGGAGATGACTACCTCGCTCGCCTCGACTTTGGTGAGCCTATGCCCCCCCGGCAGATTTTGATTGAGTATCTGGCCCCGGTTGGCCGGCTGCACCTGCGGGGACTCAGCCTGATTGACGATAGGACAAGCACGTTTGTGCCTGTGGTCGTTTCTACTGCAGGGCGCTTCCGGCTGGTGCACAGCGGCGATGTGAAGATCTACGAGAACCTGGACAACCTGTCGCGAGCCTTCGTCG
>Ga0268276_1000516_pt1 | contig 45332 bp, 40 predicted proteins | sample saktaG_4_FD_190145 | JGI IMG/M metagenome (GOLD analysis project Ga0268276, IMG submission 190145) | Saline water microbial communities from Sakinaw Lake, British Columbia, Canada - sak_2010_1_5_45m | ecosystem: Environmental > Aquatic > Non-marine Saline and Alkaline > Saline ...
GTTAATTTTTTCTTTTTTCCATCCGGCCTTATGATATAATTGGCTCCAGGGTATTTGCTAGGGCCGTTCTTAACGAATTTTTTTAAGTATTCCATATTCCAGTCATTAACTCTTTCTGGAACAGTCATTTTCATTGCAATTTCCATAGGCACTCCAACTTCATTCAGATCAAGCATTGGATCTGGGCTGATAACTGTCCTTGCTGAGAAATTTGTTCTCTTTCCAGCTAGATTATGCCTTATTCTGCCTTCCTTGCTTTTTATTCTTTCAGTAACTGTTTTAAGCGGTTGTCCTGATCTGTGCCTGGCAGGAGGAAGCTCTGCAACATTATTATCAAAAAATGTTGTTATATGGTATTGCAATAAATCCCACAAATCCTCAATTATTATCTCAGGAGCCCCTGCATTTATATTTTCAAATAATCTCTGGTTAATTCTTACAATATCCCCAAGCTTGTGGGTAAGGTCATCTTCTGAACGCTCACCAGATTCTAAAGTAATAGAGGGCCTCATTGTAACAGGAGGAATGGGAAGAATAGTCAATATCATCCATTCTGGCCTTGCATACTTTGGCACTATTCCAAATGACTCAAGATCTTCATCAGTTACTTTCTCGAGCCTTGTTCTTATTTCTATTGGGTTTAGCCTTTTATCGTTTTCCAGATAAGTAGTTGGTTTCTCCAAAGATATTTTCTGCTGCCTTGCCTTGCACCAGGGGCATTTGTTTACTGTTTTAAGATTCTTGATAATATCTTTTACATATTGCCTTCTTGATTCAATGCCTGCTTCCAGCTCAATTTTATCCAGCTCCTTAACAGCAATATCTATCTTGTTTTTTGGTATCAATATCCTGCCGCAATCTCTACAGGTGCTTTTTAACAAATTCATGATTACATTAACAAATTTTATATGGACTATTGGCCTTGCCAGCTCAATATAGCCAAAATGTCCAGAACATTCTTTTAACTTGCTTCCGCAAGTCTTGCATTTCAATCCTGGATCTATAACCCCCAATCTAATATCCATCAATCCGCCGTCTACTGGGTAACCTTCCTTATCATACAATTCAGGTGTGACTATCTTAGCAGAAGCCATTTGTTTTATCATTTTTGGAGCTAAAACTGAGAAAATCAAGCTGCTTACTTTTTTATTCACAAAAATTTCCTGAGTCTCTATTCTTCCTGTCTCTTTTTTGCTTGATTCTTTGCTCTCTTCTTTTGCTTCCTTTTTGGATTTAGCCTTTTCTTCCTTAGCTTCCTTTTTTGCTTTCTCAGGCTTTGCCTGAGATAAAGAAAGTTTATTTTCCTGTTCTTCTGCCATTTTTTTAACCTAATATTTGCTTTTCAAAAGTAATTTTGGATATATGCATAATGACTTGAACTCGTCTAATATAAGCTTAAAAGCATACGATATTTCAATAAAGGATATCTCGGTATTATCACCGCATATTGGACAATAGCTCTTATTTTTGAATTCATCCCTAATAGCTATTAATCCGCAGCCCTCACACACCGGCACAGTAGTTTTGTCTGAATCAAATCTTTCCTTCAATAATAGGGCCGCGCCATGAGCAACAAAAGTATCCTTCTCCATCTCTCCTAATCTCAAGCCTCCTTCTTTTGCTCTTCCTTCAGTAGGCTGTCTTGTAAGAAGCTGTATTGGCCCTCTAGCCCTTGAATGCAATTTATTTGAAACCATGTGCTTTAACTTTAGGTAATACATATTACCCATGTAGATCTTAGCTTCGTATGGCTCTCCTGTTTCTCCATCATACATCATTTCAGTGCCATTCTCCTTAAACCCTAAGCTTAAAAGCTCTTTTCTTAGCCTTTCTTCCGGCTCAGAATCAAATGTTGTTCCGTTTATGTACCTGGCATTCAAAGCTCCAACCTTCCCTGCTATCAATTCAATTAAATGTGAAATAGTCATTCTAGATGGAATTCCGTGTGGGGAGAATATTAAATCCGGTTTTATGCCTGATGCAGAAAATGGAATATCAGCTTCAGGAACGATTAAGCCTACAACTCCTTTCTGCCCGTGCCTTGATGTAAATTTATCTCCAACTTCTGGTATCCTTTCATCTCTAACTCTCACTTGAACAAGCTTATTGCCTTCTTCATTTTCTGTTATCAAAACAAAGTCTACAACTCCTTTCTCGCCATGTTTCACGCTAACTGAGCTTTCCCTTCTGGTTGACGATGCCAGATTATACTCGTCTAATGAGCTCAAGAACCTTGGTGGTGATGTCTTTCCAATTATAACATCTCCTTCTTTTATATCAGCTTCTGGATAAATTATTCCGTCTCCCTCTAAAAATCTGTAATCCTTTTCTGATTTATAGCCCTTAACATCTTTATCAGGTATGCTTACTTCATCAACTAACCCGCCAGCATACCTTAATTCTTCAGCAATGGAAGGCCTGTAGTATGAGCTTCTTGCTAATCCCCTTTGGATAGAGCCGCCATTCAGTATAATGGCATCTTCCATATTATACCCTTTGTAAGACATTATCGCTACTACTAGATTCTGCCCTGCTGGATGCTTGTCATAATCAGATATTTCATGGACAATTGTCTGTGTAATTGGCACGTGAGGCTCGTACAACAGATTAACATCCATATCCATCCTAACAGAAAAATTTGAAACATAAAAACCCAAAGCCTGTTTTTGGTTTTTAGAGCCGGCATTTAACCTTGTTGATTGGTTGAAATTCCCATAAGGGACCAAAGAAGTAGCTAACCCCAGCATAGACAAAGGCGTTATTTCCAGATGTGTATGCTCAGGTGTAAGTTCAGAATCAAAAAAAGCAACAAAACAATTCTCTTCTTCAGCAGCATCAATGTATTCTATTACGCCCTGCTGTATCAGATCATTCCAAGATATCTCATCTTTCTCCAGCTGCTTAACATGCTTTTCTGTCAATAATGGCTGGCCTTCTTTAACAACAATTAAAGGCCTTCTCGCTCTTCCTTTCCCGCACTCAACCTCAACAATATCTGCTTTGTCATTATGATATACATTAAGATTGGAATTTATCTTGCCCTTTCTTCTCTCTTCTTTAACCTTCTCAACAAACAATCTTGGCTCATCAACTTCGCCTACAAATTTTGAATTTAGGTATACTTCGCTCATATTAATAACCCTTTAACCCCAGGTTTTTTAATGATTTCAATGTTTCTTCCTCATTTCCTTCTGATGAAACAGAGCATAATAATGAAAGATTTTTCCTTAACCCAATATTGGTTCCTTCTGGAGTTTCTATTGGGCATAATCTCCCCAAATGAGTGCTATGCAGTTCTCTAGCCTCAAAATTCTCCTGTGAAGCGGACAATGGTGAGACAACTCTTTGCAGATGGCTTAATGACTCTAAGAAATTCAATCTCTGGATTCTCTGCGAAATTCCTTTTCTGCCGCCAACCCAATTGCCTGTTGCCATAGAAGAATAAATCCTCTGCGTCAAAAGTTTATCCCTGATGATAACTTTGATAGATGGGAATTTGCCTCTTTTAACAATCCTCTGAAAATTATATAACAAGTCTCCTATCAAGACCTTTAAATTAACCCTAAACAAATCCCCTAACAGATCTCCGCTTAACTTCAGCCTTTTATTCATATAATGGTCCTTATCCGCCACATTTAATGTTCCATCAGCTACATTAATGAAGCGCCTGATTATTTTGCACAGATTATAAGCCTTATATATTCTGTCTTCCTTATTAACTCCGAGATGGGGCAATAAATATTTGTCTAAAATTTCTTTCATCCTCTCTACTCTGATCTCTTTGCTTTGTGTTATTCCAACCTTTTTAGCAATATAGTCTAAAGCTTCTTCTTCTGCCTTTATATCCACAAATTCAAACAGATTGATAAGAACCTCATCATATTTTTTGTCTCTAGAAACAAAATTCATTATATCCTCATCTTTTAACAGGCCTAAAGCTTTTATTATAACGACAATAGGCACTCTTTTAATTCTTGTAAAAGTAAGATAGAAAAGTCCATCCTTCTTTCTCTCTAAGGTATGGGGGATTTTGAAAGAGCCTCTTTCAGAGAACAATTTGCCTACAAATTCTGAAGGGCCTGATGCTTTCTCGACAAGCACCCTGTTAGGGGCTAAATCTTCTATATTTATCAAAACCTTTTCAGTTCCATTTATCACAAAATATCCGCCTGGATCGTCAGGATCCTCTCCTTTTTCAATAAGCTCTTCCCTGCTCAATTTATGCAAATGGCAGTTCTTGCTCTTCAGCATTATTGGCAGGTTTCCAATCTGTGTAGTGAAACTTTCTCTTTGGACGCCGTTGATATGGGCAGAAACTTCAATGAAAACAGGAGCAGAATAAGTTAATTTTCTTAATCTAGCCTCTATCGGGTAGATATTCCTTTTGCTTCCATCTGCCTCTGTTATCTCTGGTTTAGTAACCCATATCTTGTCCAAGTTTATCTTAAAATCATCAATATTATGGGGCAAGATTGTGGGAACAACCTCTTTATTCTCCCCTATTATATTTGCTAAATCCCTATCAACAAAATCATTAAAAGAAGCTATGTTTGAATCTACAAAGCTTTGATCCTTAAAATGTTTTGCAATTAAGGTTTTAGAATATTTATACATTAATTACACCCCTATAGAATATAGCTTCACCTGCTGTTTGACTTTTCCTTGTTATCTTTATTACATCCCCCTCTTTTACATTAAGATTGGCGATAGCAGGATCCTTTTTACTTATCTTAGGAAGTTCCTTTAAAGAAATATGATACTTTTCCAAGAGGTCCTTCTTCTCTTTATCATTTAGTTTAGAGTGTTCAGGAACCAGCGCGTGTTCGTTTACATCGTATTTCTTTTTCATTTTAATGACTTTAAAATGGGCCCGACGCGATTTTCAGAGCGTCGTGATCAACCTTTGGCTGACCTGCTGTTCGAACGCGCGGCCACCTCATTAAAAGTGAGGCGCTCTAACCAGGCTGAGCTACGGGCCCTACGCCCCGGCCGAGATTCGAACTCGGGTCGAAGCCGTTCTGCTTCTATAGCATCGACAGGGCTTCATGATAGGCCACTACACCACCAGGGCACCATATCTGCTTTGTTTTATATTGCAAAGGCAGTTCTTCCTCTTATAATTATATAACGCTCAATATCATAGCATTTCAACTAAAGAAAGATTAACTGCCATTATGCGTTGAATTTCCTCATTATATTTAAATCTATCGTTTTTTGATAGGTAATTCACTAAATTTTACCTATTTGGAACTTTTAGCGTCAACTCCCCCTTCTCCAACACCCACTCACATTCCATGCCGCGCTTTAAATTAAACAGCGCTGAAACTACTTTTGGAATATTCAATATCTTTTGCCCCCTGTTTGTCTCCTGTATCTTTACTCTATAGCCCATTTTAGTATTTTGAATAATATTATTTCAAATATTTTAAGTAATATTCAATATAATATTATAGGAAGTATATAAAGTTTACTATTTTTAATACATCAAGAAAATATATCAAGAAATAAAATAAAAAATAAGAAATCCCCGCTCCCGGACTTGAACCAGGGATTTGTCGGTACCAGCTGACTTACTTTCATTCTATGCAAAATGCAAAGTCAGTAAGTGATCTTATCTACAGCCGACCGTTCTAGCCATTGTTCCCAACACTAAAAAATGTTAGTCTAAACTAAGCGGGGATAGTACAGGGAGGTTAGCTTCTCCTATTTAAATCTTATTGATACTTTCTCTCTTTCGCTTATAGAAATATCCAAAAGAGTAAATTCGTTTAATTTTAATCCAATCTTCTTTCTTATTAATCCTAATTGAATAAGTATTTCTATCGTGCTCCTTTATAATACTACCAGTGTGAATTTTTAAAGTGAATAAAAAATGTTTCAAATCTTTAAGGAAAAGTGTAGAACCAGATACAATTTTTATTCCCCTCTTTGTAATAGAACCATCACCATCAATAACCCCCCTTAAAAAAGATTCCTTACACCTTATTTGTGTATTAAATAAGAAATTTGGTAAACGAACGTTTAAAGATTTTTTACCTGAAGGAATACAATAATCATCAATTAAATCCTCAGCAAGCTTTTTAGAATTTATCCTAACTTCAAAATTAAATTTCACATTATACCCTGCCTTCTTCTTGCTAATACGTGCATTATACTCAAATATATGCCTGATTAGTTTTACTAACATATCTCTTTCGTCTGGATAACTAGTATAGATGGCCACTTTGTAGTTTTCTCGTCTTTTATCATAAGCAATATGCCCATCAGTGATTAATAATCCTAAAAAATATGCAAAATTATGATTAAATGTATATGAACCTATTTTTTGTAAAAATTGAACAGAGTATCCTGCTGAAAATAACATCTTATTCCAAGAACCAAAAAACTCTCTAGAATTTTTGTATAATGTTGCGTTATCCCTTTTAACTGGCCTCCTATGTAATGTAAGTTCCAGATTATGTACTTCTTGAATAAGGTCTTTTTTTGAAATTTTTTTGTTTTTCATATTACTCTAACTTTATGGAAAATACAAAAATTAAAAAAGGACATTCCAAAATCCTAAGCTGGGCTAATAAAGGGGATTAATCGTTTTATATATAAAATTGTTGGTTTTTTTAGTTTTTTCAGATAACTTTTTAAATCAAAATTCATTCTTCTCTATTAATGACCGAAGTAAACTTTGGGGGGCTTGAAGCAGCGGTAAAAAGCAGAGATACACAGATGTTTCTTGATTCAGTTGGAGATTTCCCTAGAACAGAAGATCCTTATGTACACATATTATGGCAGCGTAGAATGACTGATTGGCTGAAAGACCCTGTCACAGGCGGGCTTGAGGAGATGTCAGATGCAGAGATAACTTTGATGGAAGAAGCAGTAAAACAGATAGCTGAAAAAGAAACAGTATATGTACCAACAGAAAATAAGCTTGACGTAGCAAGAACCCAAAGATTATGTGAGAAAGCAGTTGCTTTATATTATGCTCCTGAACAACTGTATGCTTTGCTCGACCACCGTGATGTACACATACATAACAATGAATCGATTTATAACCAAGAACCGAGAAGATGGTATCGAGTAGTTTGGCATGCTTTGGCAAAAAAAGCAATTGCGCAGCCAGACTTTGCCGAAAAATTAAGAGAACAATATGGCGCCAAACTAATGGAAATGTTAAAAGAGCATAGAAAAAGATTTTGCTCTCTTTTTTATGAAAATCTTTTTAGGGGTAATCTCAAGGACGATAAAAAAGATGAATTCATTGATTTAGTAAAATTAGCGATTTTATTAGGAGATGAAAAAGAAAATATAACCTCTAACTACAAAGCAAACGTAAATATTGTATGGGAAGAATATCTAAAAGGTAAAGGAAGAGCAGATGCAAGGGAATTTATGGCATATGTAGTGAGTGCAGATGCACTTGCAAAAGAAAGATTTATGGGAATTGAATGGCCAACCTTTAACCCAGCACAAATGTGGTGGAAAGAAGTTAGGTCTTTAGTTCAAAGCAGGGATTGGTATGAACTAAAATCCGAAACAAAGAATCTGGCAGCAAGGTTATACAGAGACGGAACAAGCATATTGCCTGGCAGAGATTTAAGTATCTTCTGGGAAGAAGAGTTGAGCAGAACAATTGAAGCATTCACTATTTACTCTCAAGAGAGAAGGCCCGCCGGATGGGAAGGAGATCATATCCTTAGGCTCATTAACATAAACCAAAATTCAAAGCATCCAGAATTATATTTAAGGCAGCCGTTTACGCTAGAAGCTATAAAAAGGCTTCATGAAGACGGAAGAAAATTTGCAACTGCCCTATTGAAAAGAGCAGCATTTGATGCTATATCCGTTTGGGAAAGGCCAGATTTAGAATCTGTACTACCAATGGAAGACCCAGGAGAACATCTGATTGAAGCAAGTGTTTGTAACACCAAAGCTGAAGAGATGAAAAGGTTAAAGCAAAAAGCCCTTCAATACAGAACAACAATGTCCAAGCAACCTCACGACATAGTCTGGGTAGTTGAGGACAACCATATATTTATGATAAAAACAGCAACATCAGAAGCAAGAATTTACAGGTATAATGGAGATGCATTAAATTATGCCAGTTATGGAAAAGGCTTGTCTTATGGTGGCGACTTAGGAAGATGGTTCTGCCCAGAAACACGCCATGATTTAGATGAGGATCGTACAAAATTAGGGATACAACTAGCTACTGATAACGCAAGAGAAAAATTTGCTGAAGCGAGAGATGCCCGTTGTAATGCTATATTTATCAGGGAAGATAGCACTTTCAGTGTCTACTGCGCAAACACTCCTTTAACGGCAAGACTAATCTAAGAATTCTGTTGGTTTTTTATGAAAAAGTTTCTGTCAATTTAATACCTAACTCTTTCCCTATCTTCCATAATTCATCAATTAAAAAATCTGTATTATGCACTCTAACCTTCCTTCTTGGTATAGTGCATCTTTTAATGAGTTCGGCAAGCCTAGGAGTATCTTTCAATTCATCAGACGTCTCTACTGCTGGTGTTCTTGTATTAAATGCACCCTCAGACCACCCCTTTAAGAAAGTAGTACCCCTAAGCTGTTCATTTATTTTAGGACCCCCAAATATAACATTAAATGCAACCCCAAATGAAAATACATCCGTTCCCCCATCAAGAGAACGACAAAGAATCTGTTCCGGAGGACTATACCCGGGAGTCCCTCTAAAGAAGGAAGGTATTGTCCCAATAGGTAAACTATAAGCAAAGTCAATAAGTTTTACATGTCCATTAGAAACCATAATATTTCTTGGTTTTCCATCCAAATGCAAATAGCCTTTTCCATGAACATATTTTAAAGCCAATGCTGTCTGAAAGAAGTAATTTAGTTTATCTTCAAAAGACAAAGTATCTAAAAATGCTTTATCACTAAGGTCTTTACCTGGAACATATTCCATAACAAGGTCATAACCATCCTCAAAAAAAGGAATACCGACCCTTCTAAAGGCATACACCTGCACAACAGGTATTTCACCATCTTCATATAACGTCTTTCCGACTTCAGCTTCAGTTCTAAGATGTTGCACTCTAAACTTATAAGAGTCCCTACGAGCTTTATCGTTTATTCCATGTTGCATACAGTCTCTATCTGCTGATTCTCTTGATTGTCTATGGTTTGAGTCTTTAAATGAATCACGCCTAACTTCTTTCACACAGAGATGCCTAACCATATTGCCCTCTGCCCTATAAAGAACTGATTCTGATCCAATAGCAACAGGAGGTTGATAATTTAAAGTGATATATCTTAGTTTATAAGACATTTTGATAGTAGAAGAACGAATCTGCATTTATAAATATAACTCAGAATTACTCAATCATCTCAATAAAGATAGTTAGATTACTGCTTTTAATTTGAATATGTTGGTTTTCACATCAAAAAGTTTATAATCCCAACAGATAAATAATCAAATATGAACATTAAAAAAGGCTATTTTTCAGAGTTATTCCCAAAGACCTTTGAATATCTGCAAAGATATGTTCGTGTTAAATATCCTAATTTTAAGGGAATGTTGCCTAATCCAAAAGTAATAATCAGGAATAGTTTTCTTGTTAAACATCTATTTGGTGGATTCTATGACTTATATTCAGGCAGCGCAAATAGTGTTAGGGCCCACAATAGGATAACAGGGAAAATGTATGTTTACATTGATCAATTTGGTGTGTCTGAACAAGCCCTAGAAAGAATTGAAAGAAATCCAGACCTGGCTGCAAAGCTATTAGACAGCAACCCAAGAAATAGAACCTGGTTGATACATGAATATCAGCATATCCTGCAAAACAAGATGACAATTAATATTCCTGAAGAACTAAGGAGGGATATGGTAATAGAAAGAGCTGTAGCAAAACTGACTGATGCACCAAGATCTAGCCGTAAGATGTCTAAAGAATTGCTGTTTATAACAAATCATGATGAAATCGAAGCAAGAATAGCGTCTATGGTATCTTTTATGAGTTCAGGAAAATCTATTCGTGAGGCTTATGCATACTCTAATTTTTACATTGAAGAAGAAAAACTAAAGAGAAGTATCAGGGCTTTAAGAGAAGGAATAAAAGAACAGAAAGAATCTTTAAATAAAGTTGATAAGGTAACAAGAAGAGACACCAAGAAAAAAATAAGAAAGATGGAACAGTTATTGTGGGAATATGAGATAAGGCTGGATATGATCCCCAGAATTGTTAGAGAAGCCAAAAGAATTGCAGATAAAATTAGAAACTAGTAAAACTACTCAATCATCTCAATCTCAATATTAAGCCCTTCTGGAATAGGAACTCTCATAACCAATCTTAAAGCCCTTTCATCTAGGCCTAGATCAATAACTCTTTTATAAATTCTCATCTCGTATCTATCCCATGTAGAAGTCCCGCCGCCATCTGGCCCTTTCCTTGTAGCTAACTTTAGCTTCTTTGTTGGCAATGGTATCGGGCCCCTCATGTCAACTCCAGTCTTAGTAGAAATATCTTTAATGTAATCGCATACTTCATTAATTTTTGCGATTTCTGTGCTTGCTAGTTTTATTCTTGCTTTTTGCATCTGCGATCACTGGGAGTTTACTCCATGATAAGCTCAGCTTGTCATGACCCGATAGAGGGAAGAAAAATAAAAAAATTTACTTCTTCACTAGGTCAATGCACATTCCTGCTGCAACAGTTGCGCCGGAATCTCTGACTGCAAATCTGCTCATTTCTGGAATGTCTTTCTGCCTTTCAATTACTAATGGTGTAACTGGCTTTACTCTGATAATAGCTGCATCGCCATTCTTTATGAAATCTGGATTTTCCTGCATTACTTCGCCAGTTGCTGGATTTAATTTCTTCTCTATAGCAACTATTTGGCATGCAACCTGAGCTGTATGTATATGGAATACTGGTGTGTATCCAACTGTTAAAACTGTTGGATGGTTTAAAACAACAATTTGTGCTGTGAATTCTGTAGCAAGTGAAGGCGGATTATCTGTATGGCCTAAAACATCTCCTCTTGTTATGTCTTTCTTCTCTATGCCCCTAACATTAAATCCAATATTGTCTCCAGGCTCTGCTTTCTGCATCTGTTCATGATGCATCTCTATTGTCTTAACTTCGCCTGTAATTCCCTTTCCTTCTCTTCCTGGAACTATAATAACCTTGTCTCCAACTTTCATAACTCCAGTTTCAACTCTTCCAACTGGAACAACACCAATCCCTGTTATGCTATAAACATCTTGTATTGGCAGCCTTAATGGTAAGTTTGTTGGTTTTTCAGGTGGACTTAATGTATCCAATGTTTCTAACAAAGTTGCGCCTGTATACCAGGGCATTTTGTCGCTTTTATTAACAACGTTCTGCCCAAGTAAAGCTGCTTCTGGTATGAAAGGTATTGTATCTGGCTTATAACCTACTGTTTTCAGCAATGTTGAAACCTCTTCTTTTACTTTCTTGAATCTGGCTTCATCATACTTCACCATGTCCATCTTGTTAACAGCAATTATTAGCTGGTTGACCCCTAAGGTTCTTGCCAGGAAAATATGTTCCTTTGTTTGTGCCTGCACGCCATTTGAGCAATCTACTACAACAACACCTGCATCTGCTTGAGCAGCTCCTGTAATCATGTTCTTGATAAAGTCCTTGTGCCCAGGCGCATCAATTATTGTAAAATAATATTTAGGTGTATCAAATCTCTTGTGAGCTAGGTCTATTGTAACTCCTCTTTCCTGCTCTTCTTTTAGGTTGTCCATAACGAAAGCAAACTCAAAGCCAGGTTTTCCAAGCTCTTTAGCTCTTTCTGTTAGCTTCCTCATAGCCTGTTCATCGATATTCTTAGAATCATATAACATTCTGCCTACTGTAGTTGATTTTCCATGGTCAACGTGACCGATAAATACCAAATTTATATGCTGTTTTTCTTTAGCCATTATTTACCACCTTGTTTAGATTTTTATGTGAATATTTATACTGTAGGAATTTTGTCTTGCTTTATAAATCTTACTGTTTTATTAGTTTTTTACGCGCCAACCATAGCATCTGTTAATCCTTTTCTGCCTCTGATTGATTTAATGACTTTCTGCTGCAGCTCTTCTGGCAGTTTCTCAAACATCTGGTCTATTAAAGAGCTATTGCCTCTGCCGCCAGTTGCGCTTCTCAAATCAGAGCTCCATCCTAACAATTCAGCTACTGGCATCTTAGCTTTTGCAATAACCAAGCTTCCTTCCTGCTGCATGTCTAACAATTGTCCCCTCTTATTCGAAATCAGCTTAGAAAGTTCTCCCATAAACTCATTTGGAGCTTCTATATGCAATACCTGATAAGGCTCAAACATCAATGGCCTGGCCTGCATCATCGCCCCCCTTATAGATTCCCTAACAGCAGGATAAACCTGGGCAGGGCCTCTATGGATAGCATCTTCGTGCAGTTTAGCATCTGTAAATACAACCTTAACTCCAATGCATGGATCTTTTGCCAAAGGGCCGGATCTCATAACATCTTCAAACATGTCCTGAACCATCTCCATTACTTCTCCAATATGCACTAATCCCCTGGTCTGCTCTATAAGCATATTGCCTTTATATATATTCTTGATCTTAACAGCTACCTTGCTGTCCATCCCGCACTCAACTAATTTGTCTCTGACAGCCAGATCTTTTTTCTTGAATCTCATCTCAGGCAGCTCGCCTTTTTTAATAACCTCTCTGATAGCAGGCTCTAAAGGCTCAACATAAAAATAGAACTTGTTATGTTTGTTAGGTGTTTTTCCTTCAACCTCAGGAGATTTCTTTGTTATCGTCTCTCTGTAAACAACAATTGGGTTGGATGTTTTGACCTTAAGGCCTTTTTCATCCCTGATTCTGTTTTCAATAACCTCTAAATGCAGCTCACCCATTCCATGCATTAAATTCTCACCAGTCTCTTCATTAATCTCAATCTGAATAGTAGGATCTTCTTTCCCAACAATCTTTAATATCTCAACTAATTTAGGCAAATCTGAAGGTTGTGTAGCTTCAATAGCTTTTGTTATGACAGGCTCAAAAATATGGCTTATCTTTTCAAAAGGCTCTGTTTCTTTTGAAGAAACCGTCTCTCCAACAAAACTTTTTATTCCAGCTACACCGATGATATTGCCGCAAGGAGCATCTTCTACAATCTCTCTCTTGGCTCCATTATAAACAAAAACCTGCTGCACTCTCCCTGTGGTCTTGCCCATGCTAAGATAAACTTCTTTTCCTTTTTCCATTGTTCCTGAAAATAACCTTCCAGCAGAAATCTCTCCAGCTTGTGGATCGACAACTATCTTAGTAACAACAAAAAATAAAGGCCCATTTGGATTACATGCTCTTAGTGATTTTCCCTCTTCTGATTCCAATTCACCATGCCATATCTTGGGAATCCTATAATTCTGCGCTTGAACTGGATTTGGGTGATGCCTAATGACCATATTAAGGACAACCTCATGCAGAGGAGCTTTTTCAGCTAAAGCTTTTATGTTTTCTTTTTGTTTATTTTCATCTGGCTCGCTATAAGCATCTATAACATCTTTAAATGAGATTCCTTTCTTCTGCATATAAGGCAGGCTTAAGCCCCAATTGTGAAAAGCTGATCCAAAACCAACTGTACCATCTTGTACATTAACTTGCCATTTGTCTCCAAATTCTTTTTCTGCAATCTCTTTTATCAGCTTATTAACATTATTGATGATATCAATAAATTTTTTCTGCATTTGCTCAGGTGTTAATTTAACTTCTTTGATCAGCCTGTCAACCTTGTTTATATATAGAATTGGCCTTACTCTCTCCTTAAGAGCCTGCCTTAGAACAGTCTCTGTCTGAGGCATTATGCCCTCAACAGCGCAGCATAAGACAATAGCGCCATCCACTGCCCTCATGGCCCTTGTAACATCACCGCCAAAATCAACGTGTCCTGGTGTATCAAGCAGATTAATCAAATATTCCTTACCCTCAAAATTATGAACCATAGAAACAGCTGCTGTATCAATTGTAATTCCTCTCTGCTGTTCATCTTCATGGAAATCTAGCTTTAGCGCTTTTCCTGCATCATCCTTAGACATCATTCCTGCTCCTGAAAGCAGATTATCTGAAAATGTAGTTTTACCATGATCAATATGCGCGCATGTAGCAATATTTCTGATCTGCTCAGGAAATCTCATGATCCTGAATATCTTTTCGGTCATCTTTTCTGCCATAATACCGCCTATTTCTTCCCCTTCCAGAAGGCTTTATCTATTTGTACGTTTCTTAATTCAGTAGGATAAAGGGTATAAACCAGCTCATCTGGCCTGAACCACAATTTGATTTCTCTCTCTGATTCCTTTGTATTTTCAGAAGCATGGACAACATTTTCAAAAACTCCTGCAGATGTAATCCTCCCATATTTTCCCCTTATGGATGTAGGCTCTGCTTTCTCTGGGTTTGTCTCGCCTACAATCTTCCTTACCTTTTTGATAGCATCTTCACCATGATAAACCAAAGCCAAAACCCTCTTTGTATGGTACTCCCCCATGATATATTTTATCAATTCATCAAAAAACTTTTCTTCTCTAAGGTGCTGGTAATGTTCTTCTGCTAATTCTCTGGTAACCTGGACTATCTTAGCTCCAACTATCTTAAGATCTATTTCAGACATCTTTGACAAGATATCTCCCGTCAAAGATTTGACTAATCCATCAGGTTTTATTAGCACCAAAGATTGTTCGACTGCCATTTTATTTTTTATAAGATTTAGTCCACTTTATATTATATGGTTTTCTTTTTAACTTTAACATATTCTTTTCGCATTTCATAGTGCAAAAATATAATATCTTAGCATCCTTCTGAACATACATCTTCCCAGTTCCTGGGTCAAGTATATTGCCGCAAAATGTGCATTTTACCATTTTTCTAACTCCCTGAGCCTCTGCCTGCTTTGCTTAAAGCCCTTGCCTCGATTTCAGTTTCCCTTAGCATAAGAACATCGCCAACCTGTATAGGCCCCCTGACATTTCTTCTCAAAACCTTATTTTGGTCTCTTCCATCTAAAATCTTGCATCTCACCTGTATTGCTTCTCCTCTTGTCCCTGTCCTCCCAATAACCTCCTCAACCCTGGCAGGGATTGCTTGTGTAAAATGAACAGAGCCTTTCTTTACTTCTTCCTCTTTTACTCTCCTTTTATTCTCTACTTTACCGTCTTCTGATACTGATTCCTCTTTTCCAGCCATCTTTTTCTGTGCCATTTTATTCTTTCTTTGCGCTTGCAGTTACTTCTTTTATTAAGCCCTTTGCCTCTCCTTCCTGGACAATAGCCACTGAAGCAGTAGGTTTTTCTATGCCTGAAGCAGCTCCTAACTCTTCCTTAGAAGGCACCTCAACACAGGTTATTCCTTTTTCTTTGCATAATAATGGAATATGCATTGTTATTTCAGGAGGATTTACATCTTTAGCAACAATAACTAATTTTGCCGTTCCCTTCTCTATTGCTTTTGTTACTTCGTTTGTTCCTCTCCTTAATTTTCCTGTAGATTTAGCTGTTTCAATTGCTTCATATATTTTATCTGTTGGTTCATCTGCCATGTTATTCACCTTTTAGTTTATATTTGAGGAATATTAGAACACTTCCTCATTCGCCCCATATATAGTATATATAAGGTTCATTAATCATAGGTAATATAGTAGAAAATAAGGCTTATTTATAAATGTAACGGGTTTTGGTTCTTAACAGTAGAAGATTGTATAAATCGTGCATTAAATAGTATCTAGAACAAAGATTTAAAAGGTTCTCTGTAACTCCAGATTATATGGTTAATTTGGTAGAAATGGTGCATGCGAGAATTTCGGAGCCAATAGGGGCTACAAATATAAATGATTATATTGCTTTTCTTACCGAGATGAATCAAATTCGTGCCAAGGGCATCAGAGGAGATCCTAGTTATCGCAATATGATTGGTATGTATGTCTATCTTAGGGATGAAATTGGTGCGCAGACTTATGGTGAAGCGATGGAAGCAATAAGGCAAAGAAAAGTAGATCATAGAATTGTTGCTGTCTGGGTTGAAGCAGATTTCTGCAAAGGTGGAGATCTATATAAAATTTTCACAACAGGATACCCTGAATTACAACCAACATTAGACGAGATGCGCAGGAAAAAGTTGGAGGATCATCAAAAAAGAATTGAACAAGCCTGTCGTCATGCATAGTTAATTCAAAAATTTATCAATCACTCTTCTGATACTCGCTTATAGCATCCATCAGCTCTTTCTTATCAAAATCTGGCCACAGCTTATTTGTGAAATATACTTTAGCTTTAGGTGAGTCCCATAACAGCAAATCAGAAGTTCTCTTCGAGCCATTCACAATTATCAGGTCTGGGGCTAAAAAGTAAGAGGAATATATATTCTCTTTTATCATTTCCTTGTTTACCATTTCAGCATCTATCTTCTCTGCCTTTACCTGCCTTGCTATCAGCTTGATAGCGTCAACTATTTCCTCCTGGCCGCCATAATTAACGCAAAAATTTACAAAATAGCTGTCATAATCTTTTGTTTTATCTATGATGTTTTTTATTGAATCAACTAGTTTACCTGGCAGATCATACCACTTGCCAAAAACAGATACCTTTATCTTATTTTTATGGATCATTTCCTTCTCAGCTAGGTTATTTAAAAAATCTGTTAAAGAATCAACAATAGTCGAGAAATGCTCAAGCTGCTCTGCGTGTGTTGAGAGTAAATAAAATGTGGTTATAGGAACTCCCATCTTAACACAAGACGCAATTGTGCTTGTTATTATCAAAGTACTCCTGGAATAAACCTTTTCTATAGATATTTTGTGCTTCTCTGCATATATCTTTTTTCCTTTTGTAACCAAGGCTATATGCCGGGGTAGCTTAAATTGTATTATATCCTCTTCCTTTTTCAGAATATCCTTAAACTTGTCTAACATCTTGCCCCCCCGCTAAAACGAATATTTTATAGAGGATATAATTAAGTTTATAAAGATTCTCATTTTTAATCTGTAATAATGGTATACCTCTTAATATTAACAGCAATAACCTTAATTGCACTGATCATAGCTGCAATTACAGATTTAAAGACAAGAGAAGTCCCAGATTGGCTGAGCTATGGTTTAATAGGCATTGGCTTAGGCTTAAACCTATTATTTTCAGTCATATACCAAGATTATTGGCTTATACTAAACAGCATAATAGGATTTGTGCTGTTCCTTATAGTTGCATTAGTAATGTTCTACACAGGACAATGGGGCGGCGGAGATAGTAAAGTGCTTATGGGCTTAGGAGCTCTGATAGGGTTAGATATAAGATTTACAAGCTTCCCATTAATAATCAGCTTCCTTATCAATATATTGTTAGTAGGTGCAGTTTATGGATTGTTATGGAGCATTTCCTTGGTTTTTAAAAACTGGAAAAAGTTCTCAAAAGAATTCAAAAATATAGCCAAGAGGCCAAAAGTAGCAAAACTAAGGACTTTCCTTATATTTTTCACCCTGCTAATGCTGGTTGTACTCTTCCTTACAAAAGACAGGCTCATCAACTCTATGTTATTGGCTTTGTTGGTAATGGCATTGGCAACATTCTATTTATGGATTTTTGTAAAAGCCATTGAAAAGACATGCATGCTAAAGAAAATAGATACCAACAAATTGACAGAAGGTGACTGGATTGCAAAAGACATCAAATATAAAGGAAAGTATATCTGCGGGCCTAAAGATTTAGGCATAGAGAAAAAACAGATAAATCAATTAGTAAAACTTAAAATAAAAAAGATCTTAATCAAAGAAGGAATTCCATTTGTCCCTAGCTTTTTGATAGCGTATATCCTAACCTTGATTTTTGGAAACTTGCTAACATTCCTATTTTAAGGAATTCTCCTCAACTGCTTAACCAGGTAACTTTCTTCTCCAGAAATCTTCTCAGGAATGAGCTCTGCCTTCTTAGGCTGCATGCTTTTAGCTGGCGCTTCTCCAATGCCAACATTGCCAATCTCCTCTTTTAACTTCAATTCTATCGTTGACATCTCTTCTTCATCTAACTGCCTTGGCTGCCATTGCATATTTATTCCATCATTCTCCGTCCTTGGAACAACATTTATCATAAAGTGCGCAACTTTCTGCCCAGCAGAAATGCCATTTGCAACAAAAATATTCGTGCCCTGGACGCCTAATGCTTCAAAAATAGCAGAGCTTACCCTGTTAGCGGCATTAAACAATTTGCCAATCAATTTTGCTGGTATCTGCTCCAATATTGGAAAGTGCTGTTTTGGCATTACAAAACTATGCCCTGGGTTAGCTCCATTAAAATCAAGAAGCGCAACTATCTCGTCATCTTCATAAATTTTCTTTGATGGAACTTTTCCATCTATTATCTGGCATATGATGCATTGTTCGTTCATTTCACACCTAAAACATTAGCAATATCATCCAAGCTTACTTCATTTTTCTTAGCTGATTTCTTTTTTCCTGCTTCATTTTTCACAGGCTCTTTCTTAGCTGGTTTTGTTTCTTTATTTTCTTCCTTAGTTTTGGCTATGTCTGAACTTGGTACGGTAAATTCTGCCTCCACGACCTTTGGCTTAACCGGCTGCTGAACAATTGCCTTAGTTTCCTTAGTTCGAGCTTCGCTCGAACTATTGGGTACAATAACACCGCCTAGCTTAGACCTAAGCTTCTCCTGTAGTGTGTCTAGCTGTTTTTCAGAAATTTTCTTCTGGGGCAGTTCAAAATTGATTCCGTCATCCTCTTTTCTGGGAATTATATGAATCATAAAGTGCTGCGCTTTTTGGCCGGCAGCAATGCCGTTCTGCACAATAATATTCGTGCCCTGAACCTGCAAAGCCCTTAAACAAGCATTAGAAATTGTTTTTGTAACAATAAAAAGATGCGCAAGATCATCTGGCGGAACCTGGGGCATTATAGCATAATGCTCCTTTGGCAAAAGAAGAACATGGCCTGGATTAGCAGGATTAATATCCATTATGGCAATGCTTTTATCATCCTCATAAACCTTTCTTGACTGAACCTTTCCGGAAATGATTTGGCAGAAGATGCATTGCTTTTTCTGAAACTCCTTAAGCTCTTCAGGAGACATATTTTTAACCTTTTCCTGCAGCTCCTTAATCTGCTCTTCGCTCATTTGTTGCTGTGGTTGTTGTGGCATAATAAGTTTAGAACTATGAAAGTATATAAATCTTACTCAACTTTGACCCAATAGCCATATCCTGGTATAAATTTATCCAGTTTAGTAAACCTATTATCTATGTTGTACATAGACCAGGTTCCATTATAAGCGTAAACAATCGATTCATTTAAGGAGCTTTCATTGACCAAAGACTCATCAAGGTTAGGATAACCAATTAATTGCCATCCTGGACCATTAACAATTAATCCATTCTTAACCTTAGTTCCAATCAAGGTTATATTATTAGACTCATTTGATTTAACCCAATAACCTAACTTATTATCAATTTCTTCAGGCACAAACCATGAACTATTCTTATAGCCATAAATGCTTATATTAAACCCATAAAACAAGTAGGCAATAGAACTATTCACCAACTCCAGAGGTATTGACATCAGGCTCCAATCATCATCAAAAAAGAGATTAAATGATATACAATCAGAATCAACACCTTTAGCACAATCAGGATCGCAGCCATCTCCAGAATAATTCAGGCATAAGCCATCCTGGGAATAAGACTTGCAGTCATCCCAGCATGAAAGATATGTTTCAGAGCCGTTGCATACCTCATCTTGGTTGCAGAAATTTAATAACTCTGAAAAGATTATAGTTGAATTCTTCCTTAACTCCAGCTGGCGCATTTCATCATCATATCCTATTCTTAAGCTTAAGTCATACTCGTCAAGATTTATTCCGCTATAATTTGCATCTTTAACAAAAGGGCCATTGTAATAAAAAAATGGCTCAAAGGTGTAATTAAATAAGGCAATTCCATTTACATCTTTTATCAGCAAACTGTAGATTCCTTCCTCTGAATTAACAATTGAAGGACTTCCATCTACCAAATTTATTCTCTGATTCAAAATAGAATCATTCTTGTGTATCAACAAATCCAAATCAATAATTTTATCTGAAACTACTGAAGCTAATTGCGTCGCTTGAATTTGATTAGGGCAACTAAGCTTTGGAAAAGTGCTTAAATGAGCTTTAGACCTATCATCAAAAGCTCTTGGTCCAGGAGCATTAGCATAAGACATTATTGCCCTACCCCCCTGAGCATTAACTATATTCCCATGGCAACAGGCAAAATAATCATTATTGGGGTCATTTGGATCATTTCCTTTACTGCAATCAGAGCAGCAATCGCCAATATGGGGGTCACACCCCAAATCAGCCCCAAGGTAGTTTATATCATCTGGAAAGATATAACTTCCATCTTTCCACCATCCATCATTGCCGTCATTGCAGTTGGGATGTGTTGAGCCAGCCTGATTGCTGCAATATTCATCCTCTAATCCATAGAAATGCCCTATTTCATGTGCAGCAACAGTTTCATAAGTAACGCTTACCCATGCAACATCCTCCCCATTAGAACATCCCTCAAAAGGTGGGCAAGGCGAAGAATCTGTAAATGCGATTATATGGTCATATTGATTAAGGTTTATCCCAAATCTTTCAACAAAAGGCTTTATGCTACCAACACCGCAGTTCTTCAAAGAACAAGAAAAATCCCTAAAATTATGAACATCTGCATCCAATATATCTACAAAGATTCTTTCCCTGCAGTTATCTAAATCGGTTGAGTTTATAAAAAAATTCATTTGATTGACTACATCATCTACAAATTCCTGATGTGAGCCTGACCAACTTATAGGCAAAGCCAAAACTCTCCATTCATAACATGGATCTGAACAGCTCCCCCCACAATCAACACCCGCCTCATCACCATCTTTTATCCTATTATTGCAACTTACACAAGGTGGGCAACTTCCACCGCAGTCAACTCCTATTTCGTCCTGATTTTGCCAACCATCTAGACAATTAGGAGTAGAGCATATCTTATTTAAGTTGCAATAGTTACTCAAGCATCCAGAGTTGACTAAGCAGTTCTTTCCATCAACGCACTTTGAACAGGAACCCCCGCAATCTATATCTGTCTCGTCACCATCTTTAATCCAATTTGTGCAATTAACAAAGCTAACCAGCTGCCCATAGATTTGCTGATTAAAAGTACCTGCAAAAGCGTAAGAACTTAACAAAACTGTTGCTATGATTATCAGTAAAATTGTTTTGTTCATATTATTAATTTCCTTCTTGCTTTTATTAGGACATTGCCCTTATAGATTCCTACACTCGAATCTTCTGGTATAGAAATTGTAATATAAAATTTTTTTGACATAAACGGACCTATGAAAAAATCCCTATTAACATCTGCCCATTCTTCTGGTACTCCATCGAATGTAGCATTTATGCTAAGAAAAGATAGGAATGGGTTTGTCAAAGTTATAGATTTAGTAGCAGATTCGCCTTTCCTTAGAGTTCCAAAATTCAAATCTGGAGTTGGGCTAAGCATGGTTACATTGCTAACTTCAACAGAGAGGTTATACAAAAGATCCTGTCCTTTTTCTGCACTAATCCAAACGATTGAAAGAAAAAAGATTGCCAATAAAGTGATAATTAAAGCTGTCTTTCTCACCTAAATCACCTAAGTAGCTACAGCATCCAATCCTAAAGTCATCATCCATGCGCCATTCATACCTTGGTATCCGTAAGAATCTGCCCGAATGACTAAATATATATTTTCACCTGGATTTAACAAAGAATCTTGGGTAATCAATGATGGATTTGATAAGGTCCATGTTTTTGAACCAAAAAATACTAATTGTGAGTAGTTAGCTGGAACTAGATAAGAACGACATGCACTTGAACCTGTATATACTCCCTCACTGCCATGCTGCCATGCTTCATAAAAAATGGATGTTGTTGGATTATAATCCTTAATCTCGACCTCATTTCCATTACCAAATTGGGTATCCCTATCATAAAATAGTGTAACACTTTCGATGTTTCTACTAAATAATTCCCCATAGGTTATTATATTCTTTCCATAATGCCATTCTTTCCATATACTATCATAATAATAGTATTTATACCCATCTATTGGACAATAATCCTTTTGCTCATCTGGCCATGCATCAACATTCCAAAATAAAACCCTCACAGTTAAGTTTGTTGACACACTTGAAGTTATAACAGGCACAGCCCCCATAGTTGCTCCTGCAGTCTCTGCTTCTATAACAGATCCGTCACCTGCCCAATAATAAATTTTGCCAACAACCTGCTGTCCGGTATTAATAGTCGATTGTATTGTGATTTCAGGATTTCCAGCTCCCTGTACAACCTGCTGAAAAGTACCAGCTAAAGCTGTACTGGAATAGATAACTAATAAAACTAAAATTATATTAATAATTTTTTTCATTCAAATACACCCCCGTTGGCTATAGGGAAATTTCCATATCTATTTAAAACTTACTCTACTTTAACCCAATAGCCATAACCTGGCTTTGCCTTTGTAATTGTGTTTAAGTAAGATGGCTTGTCTGGTTTGTATGATTTCCATGTGCCATTCTCATACATAAACACATTAGTAACATTAATCTCATCTGCAAAAGTTGATATGTTTGTTTCATTTAAGCTTGGATAACCAATAAGGTTCCATCCATCCTGTAGAGTTATATCATCCTCAACTTGACCTCCAAAAAGATTAAACTTCAAATTGAAATCAGAATCAATCCAGTAACCATCATTCACATCTATTTCTTCAGGATAAAACCACGACCCATTATAGCCTAGTATTAAAAAATTATCAAGCAGGAAATCTGCAATATTTTTTGTCAAGTTCAAATTTATCGATACCAGATTCCAGCCATTGTTAAGTTTTAGGGTTTGGTGTTGTTTATCCTCAAATGCTGACATCAAAGTATAATAAACTTGTCTTGGCTGCATTATATTTGGATCATCACCATTTTCTACTATTCTCATTATGCCCCACCATTCTTCGTTAGCATAATTATCTGGATGGGAATCTGTAGTATAACCGCAATAACCATGAGTGTTGCTGTTGTCACAACCAAAATTATTGCCTTTCCACCACTCGTCTGAATAGGCCATCAAGCTTCCTCCAATAGTAACATCGGACGAGTATATTTCATCCCATTGGTTTAAGACCCATTCTGCATGAGCGCCTTCATACTCATTCTTGTTAGTATTGTTCAATGCATCTATGCCATACTCTGTAATAAGCAATGGCTTAGATGTTTTTTCTGCAAACTTATCAAAAAAATCACCAAATGTATAAATTGGGTAATTGTTAATCCCCCAAATATCCACATATTGTATGCTGCCATCATCGCTTCCTCCTGCGTAACTTCCAACAGTAGCAAGTTGTCCTGGCATTTCAAGGGAAACTGCAACAACAGGATGATAAGATGGACCTTCAAGGGTGTATGTCTTTTTTGCCATCTCATCAACCAAAGAAAAGTATGCTGCATGTTTTTCATTATTGCCGCCACCATAAAAATTATTTTCTTCGTTACCAATTGCCCAAACGAGCACAGCAGGGTGGTCTTTATATGCTTGAACATAATCCTCAAAATCATCAAGTATGGATTGCCTGATAGTTTCGCTTTGGTAGTCTCTTTCTGGACCCATCCAATAACCCATTATCACCCTAATTGGGTTGTTTCCATTATTCCATGCATCGTCTAAGAAAGATATGCTGTTAACCTTTCCCCATGTCCTTATAGCGTTTGTATTCATTGCCCTCAATAGAGGAAAATCCCTGTCTCGCAGCTCTTTATGTACTGTTATGTCATAACTATCGCCACTGTATCCAATAGGAACAGGTGCATAGCCAACTGCTTTTATCTTAAAGTCAACTCCATCAACAAATAACTTTCTTCCAATAACTTTTATGGCTCCTGTACTAACTGGCTTTTTATTGCATGTTCCATCATCACAACCAAAAGCGCACTCTTGCTTAAGGGTTAATCCTGTTATGTTTGAACAGTATGAGTTTTCTGTTGCAGGATTTGTGCAATGATATGAAACTAAAGTCTGATACACATTAGCATTCTGGCAAGATGGAGCTCCTAACCATCCATCTAACCCACATTCAATGTCTGAACTACAGGTATAGTTATCAATTCCTGGCTTGTAGAATATGTTGTTTGAACCATAATAAGGTTCACTAAGGGTGCTTTTAAGGCTAACAAAAAAAACCTTGTCAATCTGAAGGTTTTGCCCATTATTTATTGGTTTTAGCTTGATTATTCCTCTTTGCTCAGGTTTCCCTAAGTATTTACCTGCATTTAGCGTGTAAAATGCAGAAGAATATATCTCTCCATTTTTTGAAACAGCTAATGATATTGAACCTTGCAGATCAAAATAGCTGTCTAGATTCAAGGTTAGCATATCCAGTATGGCTATCCTGCCAAAACCAAACCAAGTATTTCCATAGAAACCGCTATAGGCTTTGCTTCCATCCTGAGAAAAAACAATATCTCCAGCATAATCTCCTCCACCAACAGTTTGAAGTATATTGGTAGTATCTATATCTAAAACATTCAACTCTCCTGTAGCAGAACCATAACTAGAATGCAATACATATTTGTCTGTAGGATCAACCCTAAGGTTACCCATCAGGGGCATACGGCCATTAACATAATCTTTTGATATTATGGATTTAGATGTAAGGTTTATGTAACCATTGTAGGTTATTATTGCTTCATCGTCACTGGTTATATCTGAGTAATAGCATAAACTAGGAAATGAAGTTGCTTTAACTAAATTTGAACTTAAGTTAATTTGATAATATTTATGGTATAAATAATCCTGGTGGTTTGAGAAAACCAAATCACAGATATGATCAAAATTTGGCAAAATCCTTCCAGTAAAACTGTGATTTTTTGTTGAATACCTGCTTCCATCAGATAATATTATTTCTGAACCATTTTTAGTTATAGCAAGCACATTCTTATTTTTTATTGCTCCAATAAAAGTATTACTTTTTGTGTCAATAACAAGTATGCTATTGTAGGTTATTCCATCAATATCCCTTGGCTGAGAATTTGCATATACTAATTCACTTTCTTCTGTTGAATAATTAGTGTAAAATTCAACTTGTTTTGAGTAAATCTGTTCTGAACCGTTTTGATCAATTACTATCAAGTTAATTATGTTTATACCTTCAACTAAATCTACAACAATGAAGAAATCAAAACGATAATTTGAAGTAGAATAAAAAGTGGTATTTATTCCATTAATATAAACAGTTTTAGTTGTAGCAGGAACTCTTCCAGTTACCGGAAAAGAAGGAATGTTGGTCTCTATGATTCCTGGTAATGAGCTAAACTCAATTATCTCCTCTGCATAAGCAAAACTAGAAAGAATTACAAGCATAGCTAACCATATAATTTTTCTAATTTTAACCCCCCCATCGAGAAGAATATAAATCCCTATTTAATCCTTTCTGTAAAAATTACGGAAAGTGAGGATAAATCACAAAATTTATATATTAAGCAGATTATGGTGGATATAATGCCAAAAAAGAGTGAAGAAACAATCTATCTGGAAGTAGAAAAAAGCAGAATGAACAGGGAAAAAGCTAGAATTGTCCTAAACATGGGCCTTTTTCTTTATTTTGGTTTTTTAGTAGCGGGAGTTATAGGCTTTGCTTTTGAATATATAGATAGCCTAATGTTAAATATCCTGGTTATAGTAGGGATTATTATTCTGATCATTAGCACGGTGCCTTATCTGGTGATATCCCACAAAGAAGAGAGATGGATAAGGTTAAGGTTATTTGAATTGAGAAAATGAGAAAACTTAAAAAATTGAAAATTTTTTATAGGTTTAGAAAAAATCGAAGATTTTTTCAAAAAAAAAGCCATGTCCCCTTTATTTTCAACAATCATTTTGATAGCTTTTGCTATAGCCTTAGGTGGAGTAGTAATGAGCTGGGGTAAAGCAGGTTACACGCCAGCAAAACCAGTAGAGTGCAAACAAACTAGCTTAACACTTATTGATTATGGTGAAAATAAAGGCATATGCTACAAAGATAATGTATTGTTTTTCACAATTCAAAATAATGGGGAGATTGAGCTGGATGGATTAGGCATTTCTGTATTAGGGGAAGGTATTGATTCATCAGAAATTGACAGAAAAATAAATGTCGGAGAGATAGTGAAACTAGAGCATTCTTACTCAGGTATTGGTAAAATAGAAAAGGTCATATTCATACCTAAATTCAATAATGCTGGTCAGCAAAGATTATGCCCAAAGAGCGGTTTTTCAATAGATAAAATAGGTGAATGCTAAATGAGAAAAAAAGCTAAAGAAGAAGTTTTTAAAAAACATCCAAAATTAGAGCCTTGGAAAAAAACAGTATTGGCTTTGCCAATAGTTTTAAGCTTGTCATGGATCTTCTATCTGCAGTATAATATTTCCTCAGGCTCAGAGCTTTTATCACCTGCTCAAACAGCTCCTTTGATAATTGCGCTGGTGTTATTTACCCTTGGATATGTGATCTTCTTATCATTGATGTTCTCTGAGAATATACAGAATTTTATCTGGAGAATGTTAGGGCATTGAATAGTTAGACTTTTAGGCTACCCTATATGTAGTCTAGACTATAGAAATCTTTAAATATAAGTAATGCTAAAATTTAACTAATTTTAATTTTAGCAGGGATAAAATGTACATACCAAGAACATTGGAAAAAACACTATTAAAGTACCTTAATAAAAAAGAGGTCATAGCAGTTATGGGGCCAAGACAATGCGGTAAGACTACCCTGCTAAACCGCATATTTAAAAATCTAAAAAATGCAGTATTTATTGATTTTGAAGATAGGGAAAAACTTGAGCTTTTTATGACAGACATAAGCTCATTTATAGAGCTATACGTAAAACCAAACAAGTACCTCTTTATTGATGAGTTTCAATATGCCTCTGACGGGGGCAAAAGTCTCAAGTTTATTTATGATAATTATAATATCAAAATATTTATATCGGGCTCATCTGCAACAGGGCTGACAATTAAAAGCATTAAATACCTTGTTGGAAGGATTTTTGTGTTTAATCTTTTTCCATTCTCATTTGAAGAATTTTTAAGCTATAAGGGCAAAGAGATCTATGAAAAAATTTATACTAAAGGAAATTTATCAAAGATTATCATAAAACATATTTATGGGCTTTACAAAGAATATGCCGCCTATGGGGGCTACCCCAGAGTTGTTATTGCCCATAATAAAGAAGAAAAGGAAATAGTGTTGAAAAACATCTATAATACCTATTTTCTAAAGGAGATAAAAGAGATTTTAGGGTTAACCGCTGATTTTAAGCTAAGCAAACTTATTAAAGTGCTGTCATTGCAGATAGGCGGTTTGATTAACTATAACGAACTGTCAAGTCTAACAGGTTTCAGCCATTACGAGTTATTGCGGCACCTCAATATCTTAGAAAAAACGTTTATTTGTAAAATGAGCAGGCCATATTATACCAATAAAAGGATAGAATTAACCAAAAATCCCAAAATATATTTTTTTGACAATGGATTCAGAAATATAGTAATTAGCAGTTTTCAAGAACTTGACAAAAGAATCGACAAAGGCATTTTGAATGAGAACTTCATCGCTTCTGAAATTATAAAAAAAGAGCTTGAGTTGAGGTATTGGCGTTCCAAATCCAAAGCAGAAGTTGATTTTGTCATAATAAAAAATAATGAAGTTTATCCGCTTGAGGTAAAATCCCTATTGTTATCGGAGAAGGTTACAAGATCCTTCATGAGTTTCATTGAAAAATACAGGCCAAAAAAAGGGTTTGTAGCAGCAGACCAATTCACTGGAAAAAGAAAGGAAAAGGGGTGTGCAATTGATTTTATACCTGTTTTTTATATAAGCCAGATTCTAGATAAGCTCTAAGATTCTTTGAAAACACTGCCGTCAAAGCCCCAAGTAACATTAGCAGGAACCTTAACCCAATAACCCTGCCAGGGCGTCAGATTCTCTAAACCAAATCCAGAATGCCAGTTATCATCTTTATATGTCAAGATAGACCCATACTCAACATCTTTCAAACTTTCATTGATCAAACTAACATTCAAAGAAGGGTAAGCAATTAGGTTCCACCCTTCAGTCAGGTTAAAGAAAATAGGATACTCAAACTCCATTCCCTCAATTGTCAATGTCTGGTTTTCCAGCGAATTGACCCAATAAGCCTTTGTTTCATCGATTGTATTGAAGTTGTTATTAGTTTCGTTGAAATAATAAAGCCAAGGAGCATAAGTAAAGATTGATTTGATATTGCTGAATACTGAGTTTACTGAATTATCTGATAAGCTTATTGGTAGCGAAATCAAGTTCCAATTCTCACTTAAAGTAAGATTATAGATTTTAGTTGCTACTAAAAAAAAGATATCCTTAGATTTACCAATCCTACCCAGGGTAGCATTACAAGAAACAACTAGGCTATGTACGCCTTGTTGCAAATCCTTAAGAGTTAAATTGCCTTCAGAATGTATCATAGCACAAGTATTACAACAATTAACAGATATCTGGGTTGCGTCTCCGTCATTATAATCTGTAGATTTACCACTATAATTATCTCCCCAACAATGAACATTCCCATTTGATTTAAGAACACAATTATGCCAAACACCAGCAGATAATTGTATTGCGTCTCCACCATTATAAGGTTCTGATTGACCTTGGTCATTTAATCCCCAACATTTTACATTGCCACCTGATTTTAGAATGCAAGTATGAGAAGCACCAGCAGAGACTTGAATTGCATTTCCCAAATTATAGGAGATTACTTGACCTTGGTCATTTAATCCCCAGCATTTTACATTGCCACCTGATTTTAGAATGCAAGTATGAGAAACACCAGCAGAAACTTGAATTGCATTTCCTCCATTGTAGGGATCAGCTCTACCATCCTCATTATACCCCCAGCATTGTACATTGCCGTTTGATTTAAGGACACAAGTATGATAATAACCAGCAGATACTTGGATTGCATCTCCGCCATTGTAAGGATCTGACTCACCATATTTACTATACCCCCAGCATTGTACATTGCCGTTTGATTTTAGAACGCAAGTATGATAATAACCAGCAGATACTTGGATTGCATCTCCGCCATTGTAAGGATCTGACTCACCATATTTACTATACCCCCAGCATTGTACATTGCCGTTTGATTTTAGAACGCAATTATTCCCCCATCCAGAATCTACCTGAACTGCATTTCCCCCATTATAAGGATCAGATCCACCATGGGAATTACTACCCCAACAAAACACATCATTCCTAAGAATACTTACATCTTCTTTGCTGTCTATACTATATCCACACCAGCTAACACTTTGATTAAGAGTCCAATTTAAATCAATAGAATTTGTATAGTATATTTTATTGATTGGAGAAAAAACTTTTATATTAAACGAATATTTGCTTCGGATAGTAATATTTTTTCCCAGCCTATTATTCGAATAATCGCTCTCCAAAAACGAATTAAAAGGAGAAACCAAAACAGTAACATTATATTCTCCCGCAGTAATATTTGTCCAATTAACAGATGCAATGCCTTCTTCTCCAATACCTAAGCTAACATTGGCTTCGCCAATAAACTCATCTTCATATTTAGTCGAATGGTAAAATTCTATTGTGGCGTTTATGGCTTCTTTTTCGCCAATATTACCAATTAAAGTAGAGATTACAACATTTTCATCTTCTACTGGAGTAGAATTAGAAAAAGAAATAGTTTTAACAAGCAAGTCTGGATAGTCTTCTACCCAGAGAGTAAATTGTGCTGCCCTGCTAAACAAGTTTCCGTTATAACTGCCTTTGGCAGTAATGTCTAAATCATAAGCACCATATTCATCCGTATCTGTATAAGCATTTCCATAGACTCCATCATTAGCTGAATTATCATTATGTATCCCATCATCGTATAGGTCAAGCAAACTTTCAACACCATCTGACCTGTGAATTTTAGCTGTCAATACAGCTTCAAGAACTGCATCTCCATTTTTTGTAAGATTTGCTGTTATGTTCATCTGTTCGTTAAGCCTATATCGGACTATTTGAGTAGTTGGGGATAAGTGAAGATCGGTTATTAAACTGGTAAGTATAGCATAATCATCGCCGCTTTCATTCACATTTACAGCTTCGATAATAAGGCTCCAATTCCCAGTGACGGGCCCTAAAATGTCATAACCATGAATACCGCTAAAAAAAGAATAATTGCACTGGTTATTGCTTATACAATATGTTTCATCAACTTTCAATCCATTAGGGTCAATCAAATAAAAGCTAACATTCTCTGCAAAACTAACTAATGAAAACATAATTTCCTGCGCAGAATCAACGCTAATGCTATGGTTCTTTATCTGACCAGGATAGATTGTCCCATTGATTTCAGGCAATTCCTGGTAATCCTCTTCAGAAGGCCCTGCTTCTGTTAGGGCAACCATCTTATCTGAATTTAAGCTTAGCTTACTTAAAGAACCAACTACTTCTTCATCCAGGACAGATTTCACCCACTGGTAAGTTTCTGTTTCTTTAACAAGTTTAAAGTGGTCATACCCATACGCAGGATTATTTCTATAAGCTCCATCCAGATAAGCACTAACAACACTAACTAACATATCATTATTTTTAAGATGAAATAAGGAACTCAATCCAACAACTCCTGCCAAATTATCATACTCCACCTCATTAACTAAAATATCTGTGCTCTTCTCAGGATATTCACACTTGCTTTTATCAACATCTCCGCCAAAATTAAGGTGATTCAAAAATGGGGAGCATACTCTCATTTGATTTCTTGCAACCCCCAATATACTATTCAATAAAGCAACATCTTGCAAATAGCCACGGCCTATATCAAATATTGAGACAATATAGGTTGTGAAATATTTACTTGACTCGAATGCATTAGTGCCATGATTTGGTGTTCCCAACATTATTAGTTTCCTTACTCCCTTTTGTGTTTCATAATGCAATAAGCACTCCCTCGCTACCAGGCCCCCCATTGAGTGAGCAACTATATCCACATAATTTACTTTTTCAACTCTCCTAATTCGGTCTATTTCTTTACATAGGACTTTTGCGTAATCAGTAATATCCCCATTAGCAAAAGCAGAACCCTGTGCATAATCAACATTATAAACTGCGAAGCCATCTGCCCTCAACCAATTCTCAAAATTTGATAAAGAAGCAGAGGTGCTAAGATAACCATGAACCAAAATAACTGGGACAACACAACTATAATGGCAAACTCCACCACAATCAACACCATCTTCACCTAGATTAGAATCTTCATAATTGTTCTCACAACAATCGTGATTTGAACAGCTTCCGCCGCAGTCTATACCTAACTCATCATAGTCTTTTACACCATTATTGCAATGGCTTACCTGAATGCAATTTCCATTACCATCGCATTCCTGACTAGCCCCACATGAAGTTCCGGCAGGAGCATTTGTATAAGAAGAACAAAAAGCACTACAGGTACTGCTGCTTCCGCTGCAATACATATTCATATCAATATAGTCCCTGCATATTGTATCAAGGTAGTCGCAATCCTGCGAACCGCAAACAGTAGAAGAAGTATAATAATTGCATGTTAAGTCATTATTTGTGCAGTATTCACAAGTACTGCATGTATCAACTATAGTATCTAAATAATGTAAACCTGCGTCAACCCCATCGCAGTAATAATCCCTTGTCTTTACATAATTTGTTCCTGTTGGAGAATTAGAGCCATCACAGAACCCATTTGAATCATCAGTATATCCTGTTGGCTGGCTTCCTGAAGGTTTATAATGGCAGCCATCACAACATACTTCAGAACTGCATTCACATGATTGGCAACCAGAATCAGCTCCATCAGTATCTCCATCACAGTCATTATCTTTTCCATCGCCGCAATTTCCATTTGCAGTTGTTTCTGCTGTGTTATACCCGCCGCATGTGCATGAGCAGTCAGTGCAGCTGTCAGAAGAATAAGTACAGGAAGTTCCGGAACAGTAATAGTTGTAATAATAATTTCCTGAGCAGGTATCATAAGAATTACAATTCAAACAGTTAGGGTAAGTGCCGCATGAAGTGTCTGTACCTGAGCATGTTGCGCAACCAGAATCAGCTCCATCAGTATCTCCATCACAGTCATTATCTTTTCCATCGCCGCAATTTCCATTTGCAGTTGTTTCTGCTGTGTTATACCCGCCGCATGTGCATGAGCAGTCATTACAGTTATCAGATGTATAGCTACATCCAGCAGCATTACTTACACAATAATAATTCCTATAGGAATCACCATTGCAGCCATCATTGGAGTTGCAGTTTGTACAACTAGGGTAAGTGCCGCATGAAGTGTCTGTACCTGAGCATTGCGGATTACAACTTGCATCACTAACACATTGAGATTGTGTATCACAACCAGATGGATTGCATGTTCTTGTCTGATACATTTTGTCTGCTGCACAACCTCCCTGACCGCAACCTTGGTTTGACCAAGAGCCACAATCACAAACCGACGTAGATTCCCAAGCAGAATCTCTAGGTAGAATCCCCGGGTATTCTTTAGCAAAACTTAACCTATAATCTGCACCTAGTTTCCCAATATAAGCTGGTTGAGAACTTGAACCCCATAAAGAAACCCAAGGGTTTTGCCCATCAAAAGCAAGGCCAAAAATATCATATTCACTATAAATCCTAGAATATATCTGTCCTAACGGCGTAACTTTTCTTAGATAACCATTAAATGAGTCTTCAGTATATAAAAGGTAGGAACCATCCCAAGTTAGTCCTTCAGGATCCCAAGGATATTCTACAGGAATATCAATAGAAGTAAGTATACTCCCTAAATCAGAAGATAGTTTAAATAATTTATAATCCCTATAAGTAGAAGTTTCTGCTGCAACCCATAAGTTATTTCCATCCCATGTAAGGCCATAAGGATAACGACAAGGGGACGGACAATCATATGTATTTAGTAATAAACCCGCCCTAGAATATTTATATATCTTATTATTATTAGAATCAGATATCCAAAGATTATTTCCATCAAAAGCGAGACCTATTAAACTTGGGCTACTAATTATATCAAAACTGGCCTCTATACTACCATCTAAGGGGTTTATTTTAAGTAACTTATTATTACCTAAATGAGAATCAACCACCCATAAATATCCACTAGGGGCTTGCAATGAGTTATATTCATCTAATATATACAATGTGTTAAAATTTTTTATAAGTTCATAAGTATTAATTTCGCGTTTTTCACGTAAGGGTACCATATTTAAAAAGTTTGACCTAGTGTCCCCTAATGCATATACAAGAGAAAAAGAAACTATGAAGATGACTACAAAAATAGAAAGTAATCTTAATATTTTCTTAATCTTTAACCCCCCAACCATAAATTATCCTAATAAGAATTAAAGATGGTATATAAACCTTTTCTAAGAATTATCTCTTCTTCTTAAAATCTTCCCTTAAAAGCCTTATCTCTTCTGCCTGGTTCAGAATGACAATCTTCAGCTCTTCCTTCATGTTTTCGTTAACAGCTGCCAATATAACCATTAGAATCATCAAAAGCCATAAGAAAGTTGTCTGAAGAAGATCCCAAGAAAGCGCACCTTCAAAAACAACCATTCGGTGTATAGCTATGTAACCAACTACTATCAAAGCAATCCCAATAATTAGTAAGATTGTTTCAAAAGCATTAGGCCTTCTTCTCAGCGTTGCCATAATCCATTTTTTGTAAAGCTAGTATTTAAACTTTAGTATTTTTATTTTCTCATTATCCATTCTAAGCCGTATAAGTGGCCTGCAAATTTTCAAAAAAGAGATATCCTGCAAAAAGCCGGGCATTGAATTATGCTCTAGCCCATGGCCCCCTGCAGCATAAACTTTCATTCTTTACCCTTGCTTTGCCATTATATACTCTTCAATTAATTCCCTAAATTGCGTTGCTTTGATAGTGCTGTTTTTTGCTTCAGAAACTTCTGCTGTCCTGTTCATTTGATAAGTAAACTCGTGCCGTTGTTCTTTTTGTTTTTTCAAATCCTTAGCGCTTTTCTCTATTCTATGAAGCTCAAGAGTTTCATCCTGCAATTCCTTAAACATTGCCAAAGCTTTTGACATTCTGCTCGTTGTTATCTCTTTGGGCTTTTTCTGTTCTAGTTCAGAGCCTTTAACAATGTAATAATAGATAAAAGCGAGATAAATTGTTTTATGGGTATCTTTTGTTCCTCTTGGGAGCTTTTTTCCATCCAATCCCAATAAGTATTCAACTTGAAAAAACATTGAATAATAGCTTGCAGCAATAATCCAGATAGTAACTGTATCGTTGCCTTCAAGTTCTTCTGTCTGCTCAACCTTATCTAAAAGGTATAATGCCAAATTTAAAGAATCTTGTGCTTTTTTCTTTGTATGGTCCAAAAAAGCAGGCTCAGGAGCATCCCAAATATGCTTATTGTCCCACTCTTTAAAGAGTTTCTTAGCTTCTTCAATATCCTCTTTTTGTAACATGCTCTTTCACCATAACATAATAAGGTTCTGTTCCAAAAAGAACAATTCCTTGTTCAAAAGCCCCTCTGCCAACTGAATATTTCTGGTTTAGCATATCTATGAAATCATTTGTTGTAACTATATTAAAATCCTTTTTTAATGTTGATAACTTCAAGGCTTTATTAATTTTCTCTTTATAAGCTTCAATATCTTTTCTTTCTTGAATAATAAAAAGCAAATCTACATCAGAGTCCTTTCTTGGATTTTCCTTAGCGTAAGAGCCAAAAAAAAGCAGTATATAGAGCTTTCCTGCCAGTTCTTCCCCTATATCCCTTATTAAGATGGCAATTTGAGGGTATTTTTTCATTAATTTAGCTTTTTCATGCAATATGGCTGAGCTTAAATCCTCTATCCTGGAATTTTCAAAGTCTATGCTGATAAGATTCGCCTTTCCTTTTTTTTCTAATTTTATTAATTTTCTTTTTAATAAGATAGGTATTATTTTATGCACAGTTACATAAGTTAACGCAGTATCCAATGCAATCTGATGCAAACTTTTGCTTTTCAGGGGCTGTCTTAGTAAGTTTCCCAATATCTTGTTTTCTGTATCTTTGTAAGGTTTCATATTGTATAGTCAATATATAATATTATATATTTGATATATAAATCTTTTTATTTTTATTGGCTAATAAGTGATTAAGGAACATCTGTTTTTTAATATTCTACATTCTAAAATGTGCATGTGCAGCACATATTAAAAAATGCAATAAATAAAGGCAGAAGAGAACATAAGAGAATCAATAAAAGAAGTCAAAGTAAAGGGCATAGATAAAAAAGTGAAGAGATTGCTGCTGAAAGTTTAAGAAGTTAACCACTACATTTCTAGTCGGTATCTGTAAATATTACCCTAAGTTAACCACTACATAAACTTATATTGCTCTAAATATTCTTTTAAGCAGAATTTGCATATAGCCGGGAGATTCCCATTTCTTGCAGCATCTAGAGAAGATATATAATCATACCTTTTCTTAGAGGGGATAGCTAAAGGCATAACCCCCTTAAGCATTAGCAGCCAGTTAAGAAGCAGCCTTCCAATCCTTCCATTTCCATCAACAAAGGGATGTATTATCTCAAATTGAGCATGTGACTGAAAAGCAGCTTCAAAATCATTGATTTTAACATAAGCTTTCTTAATCCATTTAAGAAGCGATTCCATCCTTTCTTCTGTAAATAAATAAGAAGATGTGTAAACATCGCCTGCATAATTCTGCACTTTTTTATATTGGCCAAGAGTCTCTTTTGACTCAATCTTATTGTTAACTAACTTATGCATGGCAAGGATATCTTCACGTTTTGGAAACTTTTTATGTTTTTTTTCTACATAATTCCATGCTTCGAGCAGGTTAGCAGCCATATATAATTCTTTTTTCGTATGGCCTGCTGGAACAATATCCTCAAAAAGGTAGTTCGATGTGTCTTTTACAGTTAAAGTAGAGCCTTCTATTGCGTTGCTGTTTGAGATAAATACACTTAAAAATTTCTCTTTTTCTTTTTGTCTGGAAACATTGTCCAATCTTTTGATGTATTCTTTATAAGAATCAGATGCTTTTTTCATCTTTTCGTGATCTTGGTAAGATAATTGATCGTTCAATTCATTAAGAACCCAGTCTTTCTTTTGATAGGACAGTTTCATACACTCAAATTCTTCTCTCAGGATAGGCCTTTTTTTGCCAATATATTTTACTGTCTTTTGCAATACTCTATCTTTTTTTCTTACTGATTCAACTAGATAAAGATATTCGTGCCCTTTTATTCTCTTAGTTACTATGCTTACCATCATAACAAGTTAACCACTACATATATTTAAATCTTTCGATGAGAAAACTTTTTTTAGCAAATAATTTATAAGAGTTAACCACTACAAAACGTAGACCAAGGACCACAGCCTTGTTTCCCAAGGTGTTTTCTTATATTGATGGTGTGTGGGTTGAGCTAGACGGCAATGATGAAATCACGCTGGACATGGGCTTGTGGATAAATATGGTGGAAGACACTGAATTAAAAATAGAAGGAATTGAAGTTGAGAATTTTGCTTATAATTTAAATCAGGGCTTTAATTTAGTAGGTTATCCTAGTTTTGGTGTTAAGTCACCTGTTTATAGAGAATTATTCTTCAAGCAGCCATTTCCAAAGAGGGATAAAATTAACATTTCTGCCTTCTACAGATTCCTCAGCTTCGTGATTATCAGTTATTACGAGAAGTTTTTTGCATTTTAATTCTTCGCTAGCTTTTAACAATGCCTTAATTTCTCTTTTCTTTGTTTCTGAATTTTGAATATTAAAGCAGACTTGCACGAGCAGATTTATTTTTGTTCCTTCTTTAACAACAAAATCAACCTCCTCATGCTGGGGATTCTTCCAATAATGTATTTTAACTGAAGCGTTATCTATGGAATCTTTTTTTAATTTCAGAAAAACAGCGTTCTCATATAGTTTGCCATAATCCTTACTGAACTTAAATCCAATAAGATTAGCAAGGCCATTGTCAATACAATAAATCTTTCTTGGATTTTGGAATTGATCTTTAATTTTATATGAGAAAATAAGGTTATCAAAGAATAAAAAAGAATTTCTTATAAGCCAAAAATAATTTTCTAATGTCTGCACAGAAACCTTTATTCCCCTTGATTTGAAGTAATCCGCCATCTTGTTGAAGCTTAGCAGGGAAGTTATGTTTCCTGCCAGATAATAAGCGAATTCCTCAAGTATGTTTTCTTTTCTTACTGTCCTTGTTAAAATATCCCTAGATAGGATATCATTGAATAACTGGCTTAGAATCTGCTCTTTGTTTTGCGACAAGACTACTTCCGGAAACCCCCCAAATTGGAGGTATTCTTCGAGGAATTTTCTTATATTTGCCCTGCCTTTCTCTGTCACTACTTCTCTTGTATTATAACCTTTAAAAACCAGAAATTCTTTGAAAGTTAATGGCAAAAGCGTTGTTGTTATGTGCCTCCCTGTTAGAAGGCTTCCATAATCCCTGCTTAATAGATTTGCGCTTGAGCCAGAGACAAATATCTTAATTTTGCCTTTAAATTCGTCATAAATGCTTCTGGCGAACTTTTCCCATCCGTCTATTCTTTGAACCTCGTCGAAAAATACATATACTTTGCCTTTTTCTAAAAGATTTTCGGAGTAAATAAACTCTACAAGCTCGTTAAAATATTCTTGTTTTGGAGGGAACAGCTTCCTATTTTCGAAATTTATGTATATTGTTGATTTTTTATCTACATCCTTTAGCAATTCCTTTATTTTAGCGAACATTAGAAAGGTTTTTCCGCATCTTCTTATTCCAACTACATCACTTATAAGATTGCCTGAGCCTATCCTGCTTTCTCTCGGCATTATATCCGGCAGATCATTTTCCCAATATTCGTAAATAACTTCCTTTATCATCTTTACTTAACAATATTCTTTATTATTGTTAAGTATAGTTACTAATATTTAAATATTTGTATACTGGAGAATATAATTGCTTTGGAAAAGATTTTATTCAGGCGTTAATGGTGAAAATTCACAATATTCCTTGTTATTAACTTGGCATACAGTATTCCTAATGCTCCTGTTCTCAGAGAGCATCCATGACTTTGTCTGGAGAATATTAGGGCATTGAATATCTAAGTTTTCTTAACCCAATAGCCATAACCTAGTATGAAATATCCTACAAAAAGCCCATGGGGTAAACTATTTCTTCCTCTTCTTAGGCTTTCTCTTAACCAAAAGCACAACACTGACAATAGCCAGCGCCACCAATACAGGAGACAATATCTTAAATAAGTTCCAGCTTGGCGGAGCTAGTTTTTCCAGCTCTTTGCCAATCTTTTCTGCAATTGCTGTTCCCTTCAGCAGCTTTAAGCAGTCTTCTAACACTTCCTTATTAAGCTCATAGCTTAAGTGAGTTGGCTTGTCAATCACGTCAAAGTGCCACATTATAACAGGGTCTTCCTGCACAATTTCAAAATCCATATTCGAAAATGCTATATCTGATTCGTTTATCAGCCCCCACTTCAGGAACAATATCATGCACTTGGGTATCTGCTCGTAAAAAGAAACATTGTACAAAACATTCTTAGGGTCTAATGTTATATTCACCTTTGTTTTTCCGTCCTCAACCTCTATATCCCTTATTATCTCTAATTCATCTGTTACATTTGTGTAATTTCCCCCTCCCCCTCCTCCTCCGCACCAATAGCATTCAGGCTCTGGCTCTACTGGCTCTGGCGGCTGCGGTACAGGCGGCGTTGGCGGGTTAGGCGGCGGCGTTGGCGGTGTTGGTGTTGGAGGTATAATTGGTTTTGGCGTAGGAGTGCTTCCTCCTCCGCCCTTATTATGCGCCAATATATTTTCTGCGAAAAATGTATGGCTTTTTTCAATAGTTTTAAGGTTGTAAGTCTGTATCTTGCCCTTTGTATATGTTATATCTATAACCTTTTTCCATAATTTTCCAAATGCTAATAAATAATCGCCTTTCTCAATCTTATCTACATCCAGATTTTCATATTTTAAAGTTATCTCTGGCTCAACAGAAGCCCATCCCTTACTTGAATATAATGGATGCTCGTTTGTAACCTTTAAAGTTGTTTTATCATCAAAAGTGATTGTGTAATAGCCTTCCCTTATAGGAGATTCTATTTCCAGGACTTTTGAATAGATTAGATTAAAGTTTTCATCATAAGACAGCGCATAATCTCCTATAGAAATATCTTCTATTGGATTAGCTCCTTCTGCTGTCCTGATCAAAGTCCCTGCAGGAAAGCATGAACTGCTGCAGCTTCCGCAGTCTGCCGGGCAAATGCTGCAGCTCTCATTTGAATTACAAGTTCCATCACCGCATTCTGCAGCTATGGAAATGTTTACATTTGATGTTATTGCTGAATTTCCATAGGTTGAATTGAAGAAAGCAAAGAATTCTTCTGTAAGTGAGCTGCCTGTTGCGTTTAAATACCATGTTACATTGCAGACAGTTCCTATCTGCATATTTCCCAGGCAGGATACATTATTGTATGTCATTGGGTTTGAAAGATTTGTATAGAAAGGAGTTCCTGCTTGCTCTGGAACCAAAACTCCAACCGCAAATCCTGTAACAGACGGCTCATAGATTATAGTTGCTGCTGAGAACAATGCCATTATTAAAATTAGCTTTGTTTCTATCTCTGCGCTTATTCCCAATAAAATAAAGATAGAGATTGCTGTAAATATCAATAGGAATAATTGGATATGCGTTGGGTTTAATGGCTCTTTTGGCTCTGGCTTTGCTTCAATCATCAATGGGTCAAGGCTTGCATTAACATCCCCGCAGGATCTTACTGCGCAGCTTACATTAGCTGTGAAGTTAAAGAAAGCATTTCGTGTAACATTTATAGCTGCTGTTGGATAGATTAATCCTGCTGTTAAAGTTCCAGGCTCAGCAACAGTAAGTGTAAAATTGCTGCTGTAATAGCTCCAGTTCCCATTAGTTGAATTATCATAGCACAGCACATTCCACACAAAGTTCCCATTAGGAGGGCTTATTGTTATATTATATTGCGTTGAATCATTAGTCGTAGGATAAACAGTATTATTAGCAGCCCACGCGCCAGTAAAATTAGCATACAAAGTGCAGTTAGTGACATTATAATCATCACTTGCAGTAAAGTTAAAGTCAATCGGCGTAACAGTCTCAGTGCCATCATCATCAGGCTTATCCAAGGATTCTATAGTTGGGGCGTTGTCTGGGTTTGAAACTGCTGGGGTGTAATCAACAAACAGCCTTGGAATATATCCAAAAGTTAATGATTCGTTTGTGTGGAAATCTGTTTGAGAACCAAGTATCAAATCATCTCCATCTTGATACATACACAAACTAAACCAATCATTGGTTAATTGATTAGATAAATTGTTAGTAGCATTAGCATTTAAAGTTGCGTTCGCTTTTGAATTGGCAGCTCCATTCATTGTCACTCCTGTTGCATATTGAATCAAGCCTCCTGCTCCACCACCACAAGCAGTCAATAGATTTGCACCTGAGAATGTGGTACTTAAAGCATTTAATCCAACAATAATTATTGTTCCAACATTATTTGCACCATATCTTGTTAGCTGCAATTTAACCGAATTAATCGTTGAGCCATCTGGAATTGCAGATGTATTAAAGTCAATAAAAGACCTCCAATAATTACCTCCATCATCCCCCACTTGAAAGTTATCATCAATAGAATCAATAGTGTTACCACCATCAACGTCCCCATCTCTACAGGTTGCTGTTTGATCCACAGTAATCTCAGCAATTTCTGCATTTACAGCTAACAAACTAATTAGAAACATCAATAAAAATAAGCTAATTGATAATGATTTCCTCATTTCTTTCCCCCTTCAGATAAGATTAATACTTTAACAAGCCTATTGGCATATTTCTTTGGAATAATAATCCGAGTAGAAGTGCTATATGAATCAACCTTTTTTTCTATTATCTCATCAACATCATCTATTTCTACTTTCATATTATCTTTATCCCGTCTTTTAATATTTCCTCTGTAAGCTTTGACCTTTTTCCTGAATCCTTAATCTGCTCTTCAGTTAAGATAAAATATTGTATTTTCCTTTTGAATTTCCTGCTTAACTCTTCAGCAATCTTGCTGATAAGCATATCTGATTTAGCATTTTTTTTATCCAGAACAACAGCAAAATCCATATCTGAATCTTCCCTGTAAGTCCTTTTCGCTACGCTTCCAAACAGATAGATATTTTTAACATCAATAATATCAATTATTCTTCTTGAGAATTCCCTTGCTATCAGCCCAAAACCATAAGGAAGGCTGTTCAGCTCATTTTTTTCTGATTTGATCATCTTTAAGATGTCCCCTGAATATTTATTTCCCAGGTTCAGCTTATATACAGCTAATGGAAAACTATCCTTATTTTTGGATAATATCCCAAAAGTTACGAGCCTCTTAAGCGCAAAAGACAAGGCCTTGTTCCCTAATTTTGTATGCTCCCTTAACTCCTGCCTTGTAAAGCCAGAGCCAGGGGATTCCCCATACAGCATCAAAACCCTCCATACTGACTTGCTTCCAAAGCATATGTCCAGCAGCATCATAACATCCCCTCAATTATCTCTATAAATGGCTTTACAAAATTATCTGAAAAATAATTTGCTGCCTTTAATAGCTCAAAAGATGACTTTTTGTCTGCCCCTGAATAATACTGCGCCTTGCCCCTCTCTTCCTTTCCCTTGCTTAAAAGGCCTATAAGGGCGCTTGGGTGTGAGGATATTATTGCATCATACTTGTTTTTCGCTTCTTCCAGAAGCTGAACTGCTTTCTTGGCATCAGCCTTCACATATTTTGCGAATAATGCTAAAGTCTTAGCATGAACATTCTCCCCTGTTATCTTCAAAAGGTGTATTTTCCCGAGATAAAGCTTTGCAATATCATGCATTGCATAATACCCTGATATGATTGACCACCTTGGAAAATCATTAAGCAGTTTTTCTGATAATTGCATATCTTCCTTATATGCCTCTTTATGGAAATCAATATACCTTTGTTTCTCAGTCTCTTCCAGGTGCTCCTCTTTTATTTCCATAATAATACACTTTTTTGTATTATCCTACTAGTATTATATAAGCTTTTCCACTTTTTTGTATTATTTAATACACTTTAGTGTTATATACATTAATAATGTATCTCAAATGTTTATTCATACTTAATAATGTATCTATGATGTATTATAGTATTTAAATCTTTTGATTTTTGAAAATAATCAAGAAATATTAGTGGCTTTCAGCCCAAGCCCAAACATCTTTTAGTTCTGTCTGGGCAGCTTGATGCTCTGGATCCTGGATTGTTAGAACAGCATTGCAATCCCCAACTAAGACATGAACAAAGCTTCCATCATGATTGTATCTTCCCAAAGGAAATTTATGGTTATAATCCATAACAAGATATTTATTATTATCTAATTTATAATTTCCTAAATAAACCTTATTCTGCTCTGTATAGCCTTCAGCTCTGCCAACAGCTGATTTATAGAGATAAGAGCCAAAAGTATTTTTAGTGCCCCAATTCTGCAATCCAAAATTACCATCTCTTGTATAAAAATTTGCGCTAGGGCAGAACAAAACATTCAAATTATCTCCTAAATAATGCTTTAACAACCCAAGCCCGACTGGACCTTGGTTTATATCATAAATTTTAGCCGAGGATATATCGTCGGGTGTAGGAGGCATAAACCCATTATTATGGTCACTATACATCTGCATAGCAGCTCCAATCTGCTTTAGATTACTCTTGCATCGGGCTTTCCAGGCTTCTTCCCTAGCTTTTCCCAAAGCAGGCAGCAACATTCCAGCCAATATAGCAATAATAGCAATCACAACCAATAATTCAATTATTGTAAATCCTTTTTTTAATCTACTGCCATAACTGGGCTTGCCATTATATCCTGAAGAATCTCCTTGCATGTACATTGCAATATCCCTTAAACTGTATGTTCCGCCATTAACACCCCGAACAGCTAATTCTGGGCTTAACCCTAATCTTGAGGCTAATTCTCTTGCATAATCTCCAACTCTGCCGTCAATTTCCCTTATTTTTCCTTGGGCAAAATATTTGAAAGGATGACGTGCTGCTTCAACTCCAAAATGGGATTTAATCATTTCGTAAGCAAACTTTCCAATTTCGCTTCTTTGCTTTAAAATTTGAGCTCCCTGCAATGCTAATGACGGGCTTGCAGAAACATTTCCAATCAAAGAGTAAAAGGCAGAATTAAAGTCACCGTCCATTATTGATTCTGAAACTGCCCTGTAAGTTTTGAAATCAACAGGCAATCCTGCGCTATCATAAGCATTTTTTAATTTTCCCTCATAAGCAGCAGCTGCTTCTCCATCTCTATGCCTGGAAGCTCCATACTCCAGCCTTAAAGGATGTAAAGGATTACCATCAAAGAAATCATCTAATGATTTATGGTTTCCAAAAACTCTTGCAATTTTTTCTTTATTATCAACCAGATAAGCATTATCTCCTACCTTTAAAACACCTTTTCCTTGCTTTTCATATTCTGCAACAGCGCTTTCAATATCATCTGCCTCAACAAAATTTGCTCCAACAGCGCTTCTGGCTAATTCTCTTCTGTCATACCTTCCTCTTTGGATAAGTAAGCTAGGAGGCGTATAGTTTGGTATATCTGGCATGTCCTTTCCTCCTATTATATGGACACCAGTAGGAACATCAGAACCTGCAGTTGACGCTCTGATTGTCAAATCATCATCATATGATTTCAAGTCAAAAGTATAAGCCCTGTTTCCTTGAATAAAAACAAGGTCTCTTCCCATTTTTCTAGCAGTATAAGCAAGATCCCTTATAGTTTGAAGATTAATTGCCCTGGAAGTTACAAGGCCTTCATCAGGGGTTATGATACGCCTTGCAGGAACTCCTAATTCAAAAACCCTGGTTCCTAAATCAGGTATTCCCTGTCCAATTGAATCTTGTTTTTTATACATTGAATTACCCGTCTTGCTAAAGCCTTATTTTTTTCTAGACCCTTCTATTTTTTTCTTAAGCTTGTCTAATTCTATCTTATCTTTAGCAGATAAGCCTTCTTGCCTGTCTGCCCATTCTATAAACTCGCTAATCTTATTACTATCCCCTTCTTCAACCAAAGCCTCAAAATTTGCATTGAAGTATTTAATCATCTCTGACTTATCAAGCCTGTAATATTGTGGAGTAACATCTGAAGGCCCAGTTACAGAAGGAACTATATACCTCACAGTTCCATATGATATAACTGCCAAAGCAATCCCGCCTGCAACCCATGCTTTAGGGCTACTAATGCTAAAAAATCCTCTCCCCTTTTTCTTCCCAGTTCCCCCACTCACTTGAACTATTTTGTCCCCATTCCCATGATTCTTCCTGTAAAGCTGCATATACGGAACACCGGGCAGGAATTCAACATATTCCCCGCGATTGCTTTTTGCTACTATTGCTGCCCATTGTGAAGGTGTCAGTTCTTCCCATATAATTTGACGATCATCACGAACCCTTATATGGCTCCCAATCTGTGTTCTGGAGTCTATCACTAATTCATCAATATAGCCCTGATGATCAGCCGCATAGTCTGTAAGCAGTTGTTTTGGCCTTGGGAGTCTGGAGTCTCGTCTTGCATGAGCTTGATATTCAGGTATAGGCATTATTTTATTGTCAGGAAGCCTTACTCCTTCAGGCCTCTCTCCACCAACTAGCTTATACTCTAGCGTCATACTAAAGCTACACCCATAACTAATATTTAAACTTTTCGATTTATTATTACTATGAAGTGATAATGAAATAGAGAAAAGAAAATGGAAAGGTTTAAATATACTATTAACTATTTGTTAATAACTATTAACTAAATGGAAACAGAAAAACCAAGCTCAAAAATCTTAAAAATCCTGCTGAAGGAGTTTACAATAAAGCAAACTATAACCTCTCTGGCGAAAGAGGCTGGAATGAGCAGGGTAGGTATGTGGAAAGTTATTAAAAAACTAGAGAAAGATAAACTTATTGCCGTTTCCCAAATTGGAACGGGAAAAACAAGCACTTGCAGCATAGGCTTAAACTGGGATAATCCCCTTGTAGAGAAAACTTTGTCTTTAGCCCTGACAGTGTGATGTCCTGAAATGTGTTCACACCTTCATATCTCTAACATAAACCTCATAAGGAGTTAAGTAATCCAAGCTCATATGGGGTCTTTTGTAGTTATAGTAATT
>Ga0268276_1000517_pt1 | contig 45306 bp, 36 predicted proteins | sample saktaG_4_FD_190145 | JGI IMG/M metagenome (GOLD analysis project Ga0268276, IMG submission 190145) | Saline water microbial communities from Sakinaw Lake, British Columbia, Canada - sak_2010_1_5_45m | ecosystem: Environmental > Aquatic > Non-marine Saline and Alkaline > Saline ...
AGATCAGCTTCTGGGCTTTTCTCAAGGATCGCATTTATCAGACTCGCGCCATCCCCGAACTTCAGAAAATTATCTCTTCCTCACCCTCCCGCGGCTCCCCCCATGCCACAACTTATTGAGTAATTACCAATAAAGGGAATAAAAATAATATTTGCAATTATCTGAGTTCAAGGTGATAACGTCCTCTATGGTCAAGATAGGGATGTCCTGAATTACTGAAGCTCCACGGACTTACGTCCGTGGAATCCCGCCAAGGGGATTGAAAGATGCAGGAATGAGAGAGAGAAAAAAATAAAAATAAAAGTATATAAAACTTGACATTATATAAATAAAAAATTACGTTATGTAACGAATACATTGCAATATTAGGCAAAAATAGGAAGGTACTGATGATGTTAGCCCGATTAAAGAGTAAAAACGAAAGCGGCGAGCAGTTTATTTTGCTGAACAATCTCCGCAAGTTGCGTTTCTTCGCGGATGAATTGAGTCAGGAAGATCTGGCAAATAGGGTTGGAGTTTCCCGCCAGACGATCTATGCCATTGAAAAAGGAAAGTTCAATCCCTCGGTGAAGCTGGCGCTGCGGATTGCCAAGTTTTTTCAGAAATCTTTGGAAGAAGTTTTTTATTTAACGGAGGTCAAAAATGATCAACAAGACAAAAATCAATTGGCTGAGTGAACTTTCGATTCCAGGCCGGGCCTGGGCTATGGTCCTGGTCGGACTGCTTGTATTTTTTTCCCAGTTGCACCGGGTTGCCGGCAATGCCGGCGTCGTGGGTGGCTGGTTGGTTTATTCCCTGATGCTTGGTCCGCAGAACGCACTGATGAAGCGTTGGGACGAACGCGAAGTCCATCTGTTCCACAAAGCCTATTCCCTGGCCTTTGCGCTTGTCCTTCTACTGATCCTTGTTGCCAATGCCATTATTGAACTCAATGATTGGCTTCACTTTGCCGATCGGCAGCTGGCTTTCATCGGCCATAACTGGTTGGGTGTGATGAGTTCCGTGCTGTTGATCGTTCTTGGTGCGTCTGTCCTGAATGTTTTTCGCAAGGAGGAAGAATGAAATCCTGGCTCGCGGCTGCGGCTCTCTTGGCAGTGTTGAGTCCGAGCATGCTTCCGGCAAGGGAAGCAACCCCGGCAAAGAATTTGAGCCAATTGCCGGCCTATGTCGATAAGCTGATGGCCGATTGGAATGTTCCCGGGCTTAGTGTAGCTGTGGTAAAAGGCGACCAAGTAATCTGGGAGAGGGGTTTCGGTCGCGTCCGGGGAGACAAAAATGTTGCGGTTTCACCGGAAACGCCCTTTGCCATTGGCTCAGCCACTAAGGCCTTCACCGCATTGGGGCTGATGCTTCTGGTTCAAGAACGCAAAATCGATCTGGATCAATCAGTAGCCAGTTATCTTCCCGGATTTAAAAGTGCGGACCCTTACATTTCGGCCAATCTCAGTGTACGCGACATCCTGAGTCACCGCAGCGGATTACCCCGTCATGATCTGGTCTGGTTCGGTTCGGACAAGAGCCGGGAGGAACTGGTCAAAGCTATAGCTTTTCTTCCATTCGGCAAAGATTGGCGTACACGTTTTCAATATAACAATCTGATGTATGCGCTGGCCGGCTACCTGACAGAAAAGATCAGCGGCAAGTGCTGGCAGGAGTATATTCAGCAGGAGGTTTTCACTCCCCTGGGCATGGCGCATTCGGATTTCTCTTACCGCTTGAGTGAGCGCGGATCCGCTGATGCCATGGCGCCGGCGGGTGCTGTCGTTTCGACGGTTCGCGATTTGTCACGCTGGGTTCGCTTTTTTTTAAATGGCGGAAAAGCCGGGGAGAAAACCGTGCTGGCTGAACGGCTGATTGGGGAGATGCTGACACCGCAGATAGTTTTCGGTATGCTTCCAAGTGATGGCGAGAATCTGATGACAGCGTATGGCCTGGGCTGGTTCATCGGCTGCTACCGTGGGCATTACCTGGTCTATCATGGCGGAAACGTCAAGGGCTTCACCGCCCATGTATCCTGCCTGCCGCAGGAAAAAATTGGCGTGGTTGTTCTTTGCAATACCTCGCTGAGCCCGGTGCCCGAGTTGGTCGCTTTGCAGATCTATGATCGACTCCTGAACTTATCGCCTATTGCTTGGGAAAAGAAGGCCGCGAATCAACTGTTCAAACCGGCGCAAAACATGGCCACGCAGATTCGCGAGTACAAGTCGGCGCAGCGCCTGCCCGGGACGCAGCCCAGTCATGCTTTGGCAGACTATACTGGAGTCTATGCGCATCCCGCCTATGGGGAACTGGAAGTGCTGAAGAGGGATGAAGGTTTATGTGCCAGGTTCCATGGACGGGAATCAAAACTGGCACATCAGCACTACGACATTTTTATCCTGGAAGATTTGCAGGTCGATCTTAGCCTTCAGGGATATGGCGATATCGAGGTTCAGTTTAATAGCGATCTTCAGGGCAAAATCTCTTTTGCCGAAGTCCGCTTTGAGCCCGAAGCCGAACCTATTCGCATGTTAAAAAGAGAACAGGGACAATTCACTTCTGCTGAATACCTGGAACGTTTTGCGGGAGTTTATACAAGCGAAAACAGCGATATCACCATCTATGTCCAAAACCAGAGTCTTTTTGCGTCGCTGGCTGGAGGAGGACAGGTGATCGAGCTGGTTCCGGAAAAGGAAAACTTGTTTTGCTTCAAACTTCAGCCGATGATGAAGGTGGAATTCCAAATCGACAGGGAAGGCAAGGCCATGGTCGCTATCCTCATCCATCCGGGGGGACAGAGTATCGCCAAAAGAAAAGCCGATTAAGTGCACACTCAGGAAACAGGGTAGAATGAATACCTTACCCTGTTTCCTTAGCCAGGATCTTGCCGTGATGGACAAGGACGATCGATTTCGTTAAAGCCTCAATCTCTGGCAAAACGTGGTGTCCGCTTTGTCTTCCGCTTTCTGTTCGAAAAGATCAGGAATTGGCGGAAGCGGGCACCCGCCCCAGCGCCCGCCCAATAAAAAAAGGGGACACGCACCGTTTCCGGAGAAACGGCGCATGTCCCCCGAAAAAACGGCGATCCGATTTGAGAATTACTTCTTAGCCAGCTTGCCCTCGATCTCCGTGAACAGCGAGGGCGCCTCCCGCTTGCTTTTCCAGATGGCCCAGACGGTCGCGCCCAAGAGGACGGCCACGACCGCGGCCAGGCCGACCGTCATCTTGTTGTACTTGACGATGATCGGCGCCGCGATCAGGCTGACCAGGTTCGTCACCTTGATCATCGGGTTGAGGGCCGGCCCGGCCGTGTCCTTGAGCGGGTCGCCGACCGTGTCGCCGACGACGCCGGCCTTGTGGCGGTCGGAGCCCTTGCCGGTACAGGCGATGAGGTCCTTGGGCTCGTCCTCGATCGACTTCTTGGCGTTATCCCAGGCGCCGCCCGCGTTGGCCATGAAGACGGCCAGGAGCTGGCCGCTCAGGATGATCCCGGCCAGGAAGCCGCCCAGGGCCTCGACCTGGAGGACCAGGCCGACAATGAGCGGCATGAAGACCGAGATCAGGGCCAGCGGCACGAGCTCCTTCTGGGCCGCGGCCGTCGATATCCCGACGACCCGGGCGTAATCGGGCTTGACCGTGCCTTCCATGATGCCGGGCGTCTTGAACTGACGCCGGACCTCCTCGACGATGAGGCCCGCCGCCCGGGTCACGGCCCGGAGCGACAGCGAGCTGAAGAGCCACGGCAGGGCGCCACCGAGGAGAAGGCCGATGAAGACTTTGGTTTCGGACAGACGGATCGCCGTCATGATCTCCTTGACGCCGAGCTGAAGCTGGACGCTGCGGACGTCGGTGATGTACGAGGCGAAGAGGCTGACGGCCGCTATGACCGCCGACGCGATCGCCACCCCTTTGGTGATGGCCTTGGTCGTGTTCCCGACGGCGTCGAGGTCGGCCATGATCTGGCGGGCCTTGGCGGTCTCCTCGTCGCACTGGTCGTGCCAGGCCATCTCTGCGATGCCGTTGGCGTTGTCGGAGATCGGGCCATAAGAGTCCATGGCCACGTTGTTGCCCGTATGGCTGAGCATGCCGATGCCGACCATGGCCACGCCGTAGAGAACATAGATGGCACCGACCGAACTGTAGAGGGCCAGGGCGATCATGAAGCTGATGGCGATGATGACGACGGCCCAGACGCTCGACTCCATCCCCACGGCCAGGCCGGTGAGGATGGTCGTCGCCGGCCCGGTCTTGGTTGACTTGACGATCTCCTTGACGGGTGCCTTGCGCGTCGATGTGAAGTAGGACGTCAGCGGGTTGAAAGCCACGGCCAGCCCGACTCCGACCGAGGTCAGCATGGCCAGCCGCCAGTCGTGGGCGTAGTTGACGGCCACGACGAAGGACCAGAGGATGGTGTTGACGCTCGAGACTTCGTAGGAGCGGAACATGGCCTCCTCGGCGTCCTTGGCCCGGAGGAACTTGATCGGGAACTTCTCCCAGATCGGCACCGTAAAGGTGCCCAGGATCGAGGAGATGACGCCGATGGCCCGGATGATCAGGGGATAGACGATCCACTTCAGGGCGTGCGCCGGATCGAGGGCCACCAGGGCCAGCCCCAGGATCAGCGCGGAGACGATGGTCACCTCGTAGGACTCGAAGATGTCCGCGGCCATGCCGGCGCAGTCGCCGACGTTGTCGCCGACGAGGTCGGCCACGACGGCCGCGTTCCTCGGGTCGTCCTCGGGGATGTCCTTCTCGACCTTGCCGACGAGGTCGGCCCCGACGTCGGCCGCTTTGGTGAAGATGCCGCCGCCGACCCGCATGAAGAGGGCGAGGAGCGTGCCGCCGAAGCCGAACCCGAGCAGGGCGTCGGGGGAGGCCGTCCCGAAGACGATGAAGATCAGGGTGCCGCCGAAAAGGCCCAGGCCGTCGGTCAGCATCCCGGTGATCGTCCCGGCGTAATAGGCGATGGACAGGGCCTCGTTGAAGCCCCGCCGGGCGGCCGAAGCGGCCCGGACGTTGGCCTGGATGGCCATGCGCATGCCGAGCTGGCCGACGAGGAGAGAGAAGCTCGCGCCCATGATGAAGGCGATCGTCCGGCCGATGGCGACGATGATCTGAGCGCTCTTGGCGCCGAACTCGGCCACGGCCTCGCGGCTGGCCGGGACGACGTAGACGCTGAGGAAAAGGGCCACCGTCAGTCCGCCGATGATGGGCAGGATCTTGCGTAGCTGCGTCTTCAGGTAGCTGTCGGCGCCGATGCGGATGGCGTTCCAGATCTCCTGCATCTTCGGCGTGCCCTTGTCCTTCTTGAGCACGACCTTGCGCAGCATCCAGGCGTACCAGAGGCTGATAAAAGCCGTCAGCATGACGCCCACGATGGCGATCTGCTCGAACGAATTCAATCCATGACGTGCCAGACCCAGAATGTTCATGCGTCTCTCCTCAAAATACGACAGAAGTGGGAAGAAAGGGCCTATTTTACATAACTCCGCGCAAAAATCAACCCAGGCAAACGTAGCCACGGTGAATATGATATAATGCCCCTCTTCACCCTGGAGAATGGGCCAGGTCCATGAGCGAGTATCAGTTCGATTTCAAGCCGTTCGCGGAGATGACCGATGCCGACTACGCCGAGGTCGGATTCCGCTCCGGCCTCGAGATCCACCAGCAGCTCCTGACCGAAAAGAAGCTCTTCTGCCGCTGCCCGGCCGGACGCTACAGCGATAAATACGACGCCGAGATCCTCCGCCACATGCGGCCGACGCTGTCCGAGCTCGGCGAGTACGACGGCACGGCCCTCATGGAATTCAAGACGAAGAAGGAGATCATCTACCGGATCAACCGGGAGACGGTCTGCACCTACGAGATGGACGACACGCCGCCGTTCATGATCGACGAGCATGCCCTCGACATCGCCCTGGGCGTGGCCATGCTTTACAACCTCAGCCTCGTCGACGAACTCCACATCGCCCGCAAGCAGTATCTCGACGGCAGCATCCCGACGGGCTTCCAGCGGACGACGATCGTCGGGGTCAACGGTTGGATCCCCTATAAGGACCGCCGCATTTCGATCATCCAGCTTGGCCTCGAGGAGGACGCCTGCCGCGAGGTCAGCGACGTCGGCCACCGCCGGACCTACCTCACGGACCGTCTGGGCATGCCCCTCATCGAAACCGTGACCGGGCCCGACATGCGGACGCCCCAGGAGGTCGCCGAGGTCGCCCAGATCTGCCGCCGTCTCGTCCGCAGTACGGGCGAAGTCCGCACCGGCATCGGCGCCGCCCGAGAGGACGTCAACGTCAGCGTCCGCGGCGGCACGCGCATCGAGATCAAGGGAGTCCCGCGCATCCCCCGGATCCCGCTCCTGACCTATTACGAAGCCATGAGGCAGTGGAACCTCCTCCGGCTCCGCGACGAGCTCCACGGCCGCGGCATCACGCCGGACACCTTCAAGTCCGGGACCCAGGACGTCACCCGCCTCCTCCTGAAGACGAGCTACCAGCCCATCCGCGACGCCCTCGACTCGGGCTTCGTGGCCGGATGCGTCGTCCTCCGCGGTTTCCGCGACCTCCTCAACTGGCCGACGCAGACGAACACCCGGTTCTCGCGCGAGATCTCCGACCGCGTCCGGGTCGTCGCCTGCCTGACGAAGCTACCCAACATCGTCCACTCCGACAGTTCCTCCGAGACCATCTCCAGCGCCGATTGGCTGGCCGTGCGGAAGGCCGTCAAAGCGACCAAGGACGACACGCTCGTCATCGTCTGGGGCGGCCGTGAGGACGTCAAGACGGGCGCTCAGGAGGTCGCCATCCGGGCGCGGGAGGCCGCGACCGGGATCCCCTCCGAGACGCGCCAGGCCCTCCGCGACGGGACGAACGGCTTCGAGCGCATCCTTCCCGGCCCGGACCGGATGTACCCGGACACGGACCTGCCTCCGAAGCAAGTCACCGAGGAGCGGCTCGAAACGATCCGGCGGCGCTTGCCGGCGCCGATCTGGACGCGCGAATCGTGGTACCGGCGGATCGGCGTCCCGGCGGATGTCGTCGAATCCCTGGCCGCGTCACGTCTGGCGGGCTTGTTCGAAGTCCTGGTCAAGGATTGGAAGATCAGCCCGGTCGCCGCCGCCGTGGCCCTCGTGCAGTTCCGCAAGCGGTTGAAGAAGAAGGGATTGGACGTAAGCCGCCTGGACGAGGACAGCCTTCGCCGGATCTTCGCCCTTTTCCGGGACAGGAAAATCTCCAGGGACGGCGTCCTGGCCTTCATGGAAACGGTGGCCCGCGGCGAGGCCCTGCCCCAGGCGGGCGAAGTCCGTCCGGCCTCCGAGGTCGAGGTCTATGCGCAGGTCCAGGCGTCGTCCGCCGCCCTGAGAACCATGAATATCCATAACCCTGACAGGAAAGCCCACGCCCTGATGGGCTTGGTCATGACCGCCCTGCGCGGCCGTGTCGAGGGCGCGGCCGTCATCGAACGCGTCCGGGCGGCTGCCGAGGATAAATGCTGATGGCCGGCGACGACTCCTACAAGGGCTACCGGGGCGAGGCCCTGGCCGTGCTCAAAAACTTCGGGGCCATGGTCTGGAGCGACGTCGAGATTAAAACCTCCCGGGGCGCCTACTCGGGTATCATCCTGCCGCGCTCGGAAACGGCCGACCCTCTTCATGTCGTCATCAAGCTCCGTTCAGGCTACAACATCGGTCTTCTGGCCCGCTCGATCGAAACCGTGACCATCAGCGGCCGCAAGGAAGCCCATTACAAGATCCCCGAAAAGGAATTCCCCTACGACCCGGGGAAACCCAAGGTCAAGCTCCTCGGTACGGGCGGGACGATCGCCAGCCGCCTCGACTACCGGACGGGGGCCGTCATCCCGGCTTTCTCGCCCGGAGAGCTCTACGGCTCCGTGCCGGAGCTCGCCGACATCTGCAACCTCGAAACCGAGAAGCTCTTCGGCGTCTTCAGCGAGAACATGGGCCCGGAGCAGTACATCGCCACGGCCAAGGCCATCGGCCGCGAGATCGAGAAGGGCGTCCATGGCATCGTCATCGGCCACGGCACCGACACCATGCACCACACGGCGGCCATCCTGTCTTTCATGGTCCAGGACTCGCCCGTGCCCATCGTCATGGTCGGCTCCCAGCGCTCCTCCGATCGGCCCTCCTCCGACGCCGCCCTCAACCTCATGCACAGCGTCAAGACCGCCGCCGAGAGCGATATCGCCGAGGTCATGGTCTGCATGTTCGGGCCGACCTCGGACACGTACGGCCTGCTTCACCGGGGGACCCGCGTCCGCAAGATGCACTCGAGCTACCGCTCGACCTTCCGGACGATTGGCGACATCCCCATCGCCATGGTCAGCCGCGACAAGATCACGCCCCTGCGCCAGGATTACAAACGCCGCCGGGCCGACCGGAACGTCAAGATCGACACCTCGTTCGAGGAACGCGTCTCTATCGTCTACTACTATCCGAATATGAAACCGGACATCATCGACGCGCTCATCGACAACGGATATCGCGGCATCGTCATCGCCGGGACGGGCCTGGGTCACGTCAACAAACCGCTCTACCCCGCGCTGGCCCGCTGCCGGGAGAAGGGCATAGCGGTCTATATGACCGTCCAGACGCTCTGGGGCTACGTCCAGATGTACGTCTACGACACGGGCCGCGACATGCTGGAGCTCGGCGTCATCCCGGCGGCGAACATGCTGCCCGAAGTGGCCTACGTCAAGCTGGCCTGGGCCCTGGGCCGGACGACCGACCTCGAGGAGGTCCGCAAGATCATGCTGACGCCGGTCGCTGGCGAGACGACGGAGCGCGAGCCTTCCAACGGCTACCTCATCTTCCAGGGCGGCATTCCCGAGGTCGAAGCGTTCATCTCGACCATCAAGAAGTAATCTTCCCCCTTGCCCCCTTCCAAAAGGGGGGGGCGAATGCCTGTCCCGGGCGCTCAGAACTCGAAACGCAGGCCGAGCCGCCAGACACGGGGATTGAGGATCTCATTATAGCGGCCGCTATAGGGGTTGTAGGCGGATTCCTCGGTGTTGATGTAGTAAATTCCGTAATACGCGTCGTAGGCCCGGTTGACGATGGCCGAATTCAAAACGTTGAACACGTCGGCCATGACGTACATCTTCCCGGCGCCGACGGAGATCTTTTTCTCGATCCGGAAGTTCAGGTTGTAGAACGTGGGCAAGCTGCCCTTCGTCGGGAGCTGGACATAGACCGTGTTCGACTTGTAGAGGCCCGACCAGGGGTCGTTGCCGGAGTAGGCGAGCGTGACGTAGGTCGGGATCTTCCAGCCTTCGCGGGCGAGGAGCGTCCCCGAGACGTCGATGCCAAGGGGCAGTTGGTAGAGGGCGCTGACCTTGGCCAGCCAGCGGGCGTACATCTGGACGTACGCCTTGCCTTCCGAGCCCGCGCTCCAATTACCGAAGGGCTGGCCGTCCAAAGCCCACTTGTTCGTCGGGTCGATGTAGGAGCCGTTCCAGTGGACGCGCTGGTCCTGGAGTGTGACCGAGGCGTTCAGGAACCAGCGGTTCGACAGCCTCTTGGTGACGTTAAGGTCGAGGCCGAAATAAGTCCTGTAAGCGGCGCTCTTGTCGACCATCCGGTAGGGGGTCGAGCCCGGGTAGTCGGCGTTGGGGAGGTACCAGGTCTTTCCGGCGGCGTCTCCCAGACTGTAGGTGACCCCGCCGATGACCACGGTCTCGGGGATCGTCCCGGCGGGCGTGTACCATGTTTGCGTGTTGTCGATCACCAGGTCGGGTGTTCCGGGGTAGATATCGGCCGGATAGAACGCTTTGGCCCAATCGAAGTTATCGTAGCGCCGGTAGGTGGTGTTGACGGAGAAGGACAGGTCGGGGCGGAGTTCCCGCTCGAGAAAGAGCATGATCTCGCGCGTCCGGGGCGACGTCTTGACGCTCTTCGCATCCGGGTCGACGTCGCTGCGGTAGAACGTCGTCAGGTTGTCGTAATTAACGGCCGTCGGGTTGGCCCAGTCGAAGTCCCGGTAGTTGCCCGCGAGGTAAGCGTCGCTCTCGAAGCCCCCGACGAGTGCGGCATTGGCCGCGTCGGTGAGCGTGCCGTCGCTGTTGTAGAGCCCATAGATCTCGTAGGGATGGTCGGCATTCGTGGAGGAATACTGCCAGAAGATCTCAGGGAGCTGGACCGTGCCGTCGCCGCTGATATCGTTCCACCAGAAGTTCATGCCCCCGCCGAGGCCAAGGGGTTGGGGCGTGTACGCGCCCACGGGCATGATGTCGCCGTATTCGGAGTAGGTGAGCTTGGCGACGTTCTTTCCGTCGCCCGAGATGTCCCAGCTCAATCCGATCCGGGGCGACCACGTGTTCCAGTGGTACTTCGGATCGATGGCCCTGACCGCGATCGGCGGGAGACTTGTATAGAGGGCGGTCATCGAAGCGGTGTCGAACACGGATGTCCAGGCGGCGTTCGAGCCCTTCACCGTTTCCAGCGCATAGGCGCCCGTCGAGGGTGTCTGGCGGTCGAAGCGCAGGCCCAGCATCAGGGTGAACCGTCCTTTGGAGAGGGTGTCCTGAATGTAGGCCGAGGCCTGCTTGGTCATGTCGAAGTCGCGGGTCTCGCGGCCGAACTGGATCTGCTGCCATTCCGCGGGAGGGACGATCATGCCCCCGCCAAAATCGATGAGCGGTTCGACGAAATTGCGGCGAACCTCGAAATTCTGAGCGTAGCCCGCTTGGGTGATCGACTTCTTGACGGAGGTTTCGAAGCCGGCCTTGAACTCGTGGGACACGCCGAGGAGGGAATCGCGGAAATACGAGGTCATGAACTGGACGTTTTTCCTGGGCCGGTCCACGGAAGACGAGTCCCAGGATCTGTCGTAGGCCGAGCTGAAGGGAACGTAAATCGAGTTTGCGACGTCCAGGGTCACCGGGTTCGACAGGGTCTCGTCAACCATCGGCCGGGTGGAGTACCCGGCATCGTTAAAAGAGTATTTCAGGGACAGGGTGAGGTTGTTTCCGATGACCTGTTCGTCCTGGATCTTGAGGATCGGGCTGCCCCAGCGATACTTGCTGGCCAGGTGGTCGCCTTCCGGCTTGGCTACGGAGGCGTTCCAGCCGTATTTTTCCTTCGCGCCCGAGGTGACCAGAGCCTCGAACCGGTTGCCGGAGAACGGCTGGGCGTTGAGCTTGAAGCTGTAGTTGCTGAGGAGCGACTGGTCCCGGGTGTCGTAGATCGTGTAGGCGAAGATGTCCTGGACGCCGTAGGCGCCCCACCACCAGAGTCTGTCTTTGAAGAGGGGGCCGCCGGCGCTGGCGCCAAAGTCCTTGATCTGCTCGATCCTGTTGGTGCCGATGATACCCTTTGCTTGGAGGGTGGGGGTCAGGTTGTTGCTCTGGAAAGAGTGGTCCGTCAGGTAGAATCGGGCCGTCGCGCTCACCTTGTTGCCGCCCCGGCGGGTGACCATGTTCAGGGCGATGCCGCCCGTCTGCATGCTTGCGTCGGCCGCGCCGCCGGTGGTGACGCTCAGTTCCTCGAACGTGTCGAAGTCGAAGAAGAGAGCCGGTTCACCGAGGGTCACGGGGTCGGTGACGTCGATGCCGTCGAGCGCCCAGATGTTGTTGGTGCCGTTCCTGTCGTCGCCCTTGGCCACGAACGAGGAGGGCAGGCCTGATTCGCTGCCGCCGACGTTCTCGCGGTCGACCATGACGGCCGGGACGAGCTGAAGAATGACCCAGGGGTCGCGGGCCGTGGGCAGAGTCTGCAGTTCTTCCCGGCCGAAGCTGGTGGATTCGGTCAGCTTCCTGGCGTCGACGATGGGGATGACGGCCGTGGCCGTGACCTGCTCCTCGATCTTGCCGGGCTCGAGGGTCAGGTTGACCGGGGTGTTCTCGCCGATCATGACGATGATGTTGGTCCGGTTCGCGGTCTTGAAATCGATCCGCTCGGCCTTGACGCTGTATTCCCTGCCCGGATAGATGGCCGGATACCGGAATATCCCCGTTTCGTTGGTGACGGTCTTCATACTGCCGATCGAGGGGCCCGAGAGGGTCACGGTGACGTTGGGAAGAGGCTTGCCCTGGTTGTCGACGATCCTGCCGGTGATCGTCCCCGCTCTTTGCTGAGCCGGAGAGGTTACCGCGAGTACGAGAACAGCCAGGATCAGCGCGGCTTTTTTCAATGGAGCCTCCTCGTTCCGGGACCGGATTCATCCGAGTCCGGATCCGCGATTCTCATGCCGATGGACAAGATAACACTCTCTGATGTTAAGTGACGTTCTATCAAACGATTATGATACAGGAAGGGTTGCGGGAATTCAACGCGATCATCCAAGTTATTCCATCTTCAGGAAATGGAGGGTCCGAGGCTCCCGCTCCATGTGATAGACGATCAGAGCCTGGAGCGTCTTGCGGATCTTGGCGATCTCTTCCGGGGCGAACGGCGGGACGCACGCTCCCGGCGGCGGGTTCTTCTTGGTCCAGCGGAGGAAAGCCTGCGTTTGGGCCGGCACCTCTTCCTTTTTAAAGGGGGCGCAATCGGCGCAGTAGGCCCCGTCCCTTTTGGGGGCGAGCCAGCCGGGGGCGAGGGTTTTCCGGCATTTCCGGCAGGCCGAGAGGTCGGGCAGGAGGCCGTTTTCGTGGAGAAACCAGGCTTCGAAATAGGCGGCCGCGAAGGCCCGGTCGCCGCCTTCCTTGAGACAGCGGAGGACCGAAAGAAGGAGCCGAAAGAGCACCTCCTCCCGGGCCCTGGCCGGGGCGAATTCTTCGACGAGCTCGGCGAAGTAGGTCAGCAGAAAAGCCGTCTCCGGCTGGGTCTGGATCTCGAAGAACGACTCGACGAGGTCGCAGCCGGAAACCGTGACCAGCTCGCGCCGCTCTTGTTCGTAGTAGAACACTCGGACGACGGACATGGGTTCCAGGCTGCTCCCGAAGCGGTTGCCGAATTTCCGGGCCCCCTTGGCTACACCCCGGAAAACGCCCTTGTCCCGGGAAAAGAAAACGGCGATCTTGTCCTGATCGCCGACGTTCATCGTTCGCAGGACGATCGCTTCCGCCTGGTCGGTGGGCATGGGCTTAGGGGCTCGGAGGCATGAGGCGCGAACTCAGCCGGCCGGCCGGCCGGGCGCTTCGGCCTCGAGAAAATCCTTGAAGTTGTCGGGCGTGATCTTGATGTCCATGATGATCTGCCCGGAACGGCCGAGGCGCTTGGCCTCCTTCCCGTTCAGGAGGAAGGAGAATCCCCCGGCATTGCCGGTGTGGATGAGGATCCTTTCGTCCGCCTGGGCCTTGGCCGTGGAACCCGGGGGGAAGGTGCCGGTGAGCTTGAGGACGCCGTCGGTGTAGACCATGATCCAGGTCTCGGCCTCGAACGCGATCTCGATCGTGACGCCCTTCCACACGGGCTCGACGACAGGTGGCGGTTCGGGCTCGACCTTTTGCGGCGGGGCGGGGACGGGCTCGGATACGGTGGGCGCCTGCGCCGCGGCCTGGACGGAGGCCCGCGGGGGCCGTCGGAGCATCGGGAGGAGAACCAGGAAGACTGCGGCAAGGACGACGATTGTCCCCAATCCGGCCCAGACGGCGGTCCGGGTGCGCAATACGGCTTTCAATGCGAGCATCAGCCGGGAAGGCCGCGGTTCTTCCGGAGCGGAGCTCACGACGAGGCGCTCGGCCGGTTCAGGAGCGGACCCGGGCTTCATGGCGGGCTGAGCGGGCTCGTCCGGCGAGGGCTTCGTGACGGGCGTCTGCACCGGCTTCTCGACCGGGGGCGCCAGAGGCTCAGGCGGGGCTTGGGGAACAGGTTGCACGACGGGCTCGGTCGCGGGCTTGGGAGCGGCGTCGCCCGAAGCGGCCGGTTCGTGTTTTGCCGTTTCAGACCTCGAGAGGAGATGCCGTTTGAGTTCGGGTTCCCCGAGGAGACCAGCCGCCTTGTACTTGGCCAGGACACCTTCTCCGTCGAGGCCGATGGCCCGGGTATAGTTGCGGATGATCCCCTTGATGAAGAATTCGCCGGGCATGACGTCCAAGTGGTCTGCCTCGAGGGCCTCGAGGTATCGGGAACCGATCTTCGTGGCCGAAGCGATCTCCTCGATGGAGATGTGGCGCGCTTCGCGCGCTTCCCTGAGTTCCTGACCTAACGACGCCATTTGGCCCGATTTTAGGACAATCCCTTCCGAGTGTCAAACAAGAGGGGAGCGGCTCCCCCTCTTAGACCTTGAGAAACTTCGATACCGACGTGGCGCTGCCGACGAAGCCGGTCGCCGCTCCTCCGAGAAGCAGACCGACCGCCTGCGTCAAGTCCGGGTAGCGGAAGCTCAGCAGTTCCTGAAGAGCGCCGAGAGAAGTGCCCAGGTAGACCGGGAAGAGATTGATGACGACGAACAGGAGCCCGAGCGATAACAGGCTCCCGAGAAGTCCCAGGACGATCCCCTCGAGCCAGAAAGGAATGCGGATGAAGAGATTGGTCGCGCCGACGAGGCGCAGGATCTCGATCTCATTCTTCCGGGCGAAGACGTTGAGCTTGACGACGTTGGAGATGATGAAGAAGGACGTCAGGATAAGGATCCCGCCCATGAAAGCCCCGATGGCCCCGGCCAGCCGGCTGAATCCCTGCATCTTTTCCACCCAGTCCTGGTTGAACAGGACGTCGGTGACACCGGGACGCGTTCTCATCGTATTGACGAAGGCGACGACCTCTCCCGACGCGGAGGCCTTGCTGTTGACCCTCAGTTCGATCGAAACGGGGAAGGGATTGGCTTTAAGGCCCGTCACGATGTCGGCGAGCTCCGGGAAGCTCTGACGGAACTTCTCCATGGCCTCCTCCGGTGTGACCATCCGCACGCTCTCGACGAAGGCGGGCTTTCCGAGGTCCTGGCGCAGGGCGTCGGCGTCGGCGGCGGACGTGCCGCGATCGAGGTAGAAGGCCACGGTCATGTTGCGCGACAGCTCCCGGGCCGTGGCCCGGAGGTTGTTGGCGAGCGACATGAAGATGCCCACGGTGAGGAAGGACAGGCAGATGATGGTCACGCTGAAGATATTCCGCGTCCGGAACTGCCAGAGGTTGTTCCCGGTAACGTTCAGGAAGAACTTGAGCTTCTCGATCAAGCCCGGCCTTCCTTTCCGACGATCTTGCCTTTCTGGAGGAAGAGGATGTTATCGCCGAAGTGGCGGATCAGCTCCCGGTCGTGGCTGCCGATGATGACGGTCGCGCCTTGGCGGTTGATGTCCTTGAACAGGCTGACGATCTCGTAGGCGAGCTCGGGGTCGAGGTTGCCGGTCGGCTCGTCGGCCAGGATGATCTTGGGGTTGTTGACGACGGCCCGGGCGATGGCCACCCGTTGCTGCTCGCCGTAGGACAGCCGCCCGGGCAGTTCCCACATCTTCTGGTGGAGGTTGACCTTCTGGAGCGTGCTGAAAACCCGGCGGCGGATCTCCTTGCGGGCGATGCCGATCACCTGGAGCGGGACGGCCACGTTCTCGAAGACGGTCCGGTGGAACATCAGCCGGAAGTCCTGAAAGACGATGCCCATCGTCCGTCGCAGGGTGTAGATGCGGGAATCGTGGATCTTGAGGATGTTGATGCCGTTGATCAGGATCTGCCCCTCGGTCGGCAGGGTCTCCCGGAAGATCGTCTTGAGGAGGGTCGTCTTGCCCGAGCCGCTCGGCCCGGTGATGAAGTAGAAATCGCCGTCCTTGATCTGGAGGGAGACGTCGGAGAGGGCCCAGAACGGCGTCTGGTATTGTTTCCAGATGTGAAAGAGCTCGATCATGTCTTGGCGCCCCCGCTTTCCGAGGCCGGGAAGCGGACGATTATCGTTTGATGAACAGGAACATGAACCAGCCGAAGGCCAGGGCGCCACCTACCATGACGGCGAAGAGGGTCAGCCCGTAACGGATGCGGGCCTTCTTGTCCGGGCGGCGGATGAGGGCCAGGACGAGCGATACGAAAAAAGCGTAGACGACCATCGACAGGAGGTGGCTTTCGAAGATCATGATTTCTTCCCCGCGCCGATGTCGTAAGCGTCCAGGGCGATGAGGAAGTTGAGGAGCCCCGCCCCGGCGAGGTAGGCGGTCCCGAACTCGAACGTGGCCCTCTCGAGCTCGCCCCCGCCCCAGTCGATGAGGCGCGAGAGGACGTAGAACAGGCCGTTGCCGAGGTCGGCGAAGAAGGCCAGGATGGTCAGGGGGTTGTCGGTCTGGAAGGGGTACACGCGACCGCCCATGGCCAGTCCGAGTCCGGTCATGGCGAAGATGGAGATGAAGAAGAGGACGGCCCGGAGGTACTTTTTCTGGGCCGCGTGGCCCAGACCCGGGACGGCCCACCCGAGGATCATGACGGCGATACCCTTGATTTTCATAAGAGAGCATCTTAATGGAATCGCCTCGGTAAATCAAGCGGGCCGAATTCGGGACATGAACTAATTCTCTTGAATTAGTATCGTGTCCCGTGAATTCGGCTTAGTGTTAGAATACTCGCATGCCCGAACTGCCCGAAGTCGAAACGATCGCCCGGACGCTTGAACCCGCGATCCGGGGACGCGTCATCTCTGCGGTCGACCTTCTCTATCGGCCCTTGCTCCGGCGAGGCGGGCCGAAGCTCATCGCGGGCATGCAAGGGCGGCGCGTCCTAGGGGTGAAACGGCGCGGCAAGATGCTCCTCGTGAAAGGTGAGGGCGCGCGGACGTTCGTTTTCCATCTGAAGATGACCGGCCAGTTCTTATTCGCGGGGGCGACGGAGCCGCGTGACAAACATACGCGTCTGGTCATGCGCTTCGATGACGGCGCAAACGAGCTCAGGTTCCGCGACGTCCGGAAATTCGGCTTCCTCCTCTGCCTCGAAGGCGACCCGATGGCCGCGTGCGGGGAGCTCGCCCGCCTGGGCCCCGAGCCGCTCGAGGTAGGGCTCGAGGAATTCGCTACAATCGTCAAGAATAGAAAGGGCCGGATCAAGAGCCTCCTCCTCGACCAGACGGTGATCGCCGGGATCGGCAACATCTACGCCGACGAAATGCTCTTCAACGCCCGTGTCCATCCGGAGACGCCGGCCTCGTCAATCGGGAAAAAAGCGGCCGAGCGGCTTTACGACTCCATGAAGAAGACCCTGACGCTGGCCATCGCCGAGAAAGGATCCACTCTGCAGGACTACCGCGACGCGGAAGGGAATGCCGGGAACTTCCAGTTCTTCCATAAGGTTTACGACCGGAAAGGGGAGCCCTGCGTCGTTTGCGGTACGCCGGTCCGGATGATGCGCGTCGGCGGACGTTCAAGCCATTTTTGCCCCCAATGCCAGAGGAAAAAGGCGAAACGGGAACGCTGAACGAAAAAGCGGCCCCGCTTGAACGGACACGGCGGGTAAAATTGAAAACCGGGGGCGATTCGGCTATAGTAAGGTCCATTCCGCCGGAGGCCCCTGTAGCTCAGTTGGATAGAGCAGCGGATTCCTAATCCGGAGGTCGCCTGTTCGAGTCAGGCCAGGGGCATTCGATTTTCCCCTGATTGTCTCGTTTTCCCTTTAAGCACCATTAGCCAAGATTAGGCGAGTTTACTCACAATCTGTGACATATTTGTGACACGGTGGGGGAGTCTGCCTGCTGATCTGGGCCGTATGAATGGCCTAGAGAGCCCGGATTGGCCAACCGACCCGTTCCCCCCAATTCAAGGAAATAGCCGGGGATAACCTGCTCAGGAATACGTGACGCCTTTTTCAGGCATATGGGGCTTTCGGCCTAATCTGAAACGTGGCGGAACTAACATTTTCGATGACACAGTTTTCAGGGATGAGGTCCGTCTGTCAGCTCGCCGTCGAGGATCGTTTCGACGACCTCCTTGCTGCCCTCCCGCATGAAGGCGTTAAAATCATCCAGGGACTTGACGCCTTTCTCCTTGAGTAACTTTTTCAGCTCTTCCCGGTCAAGAGCCATAAAAACCTCCTTGATTCATTTTACCTATTCAAGGAGGTTTACACAGTTTTTCTTACACTCCCACAAACGGGGAGGAGCGATGTCAATGTGCGGGCGGGCGCAAACCGTGATCCCCGCCGGAGAAGGCGAGTGAAGGAGTGGGCACTAGGAGCGCCGATCCGTGGAAAACTCTTCCGCCAGCATCTTTCGAACCTGGAACATCTTTTCGTAATAGCGCCCGAGCTTCTCCTCGATGCTTGGCTTGAGCTTGAGCACGGCCGGAGGAAATTGGCTATTTCTCGGAGTCGGCCTGGATCGGATATTCCTGATTCCCGATCGATCAAGGTCGAAGCGGCGGAGAATGTGTTCGATCGCATGATCCCGGTGGGGATGTTCCTCACCTTGGGCCAGGTTTTCGTCCTGACACATGTAGTCATAATCGACACAGACGTAGCGGCCGGGGTCGAGAGATTCGAGGAGATCCATCTGGGTCCTGAGTTCGGAGATGACCCGGTAGGCCAGGACCCGGACGCCCGGTAGCGTTTTCGGGCCGTACCGGGAGATCGCCCTGTACCAGGGGCTCCGAAACGATTCCCGGTAAAACCGGCTCGTGGCCGAGACATAGAGGTTTCTCCGCCGATAGTTCCCGAGGACCTGGCCGATCATGGAGTTCAGGATATCGACAGGATTCCGGAAAATGAAGATGTGCTTCGCCTCGAGCCCATAGACAAAGGGATTGGCGACGTCAAAGGGATTCTTGTACAGCTGGGGCCTTGTGTCCCCCTGGCCGAGGATCCGGCTGAGGGCCTTGAGTCTCTCGATATTTTCGGGACCGATCTTGTACACGTACTTCGGATTGAACTGGCTCCAGGGCTTTCGGTGGGCGAAGATCCTCCACGGCCTGGTGAAGGGGGGCTCATTCATGGTGAGATGCGCGAACTCTTCGAACGTCCCCTGGTCGACCCGGATGTTATCGAACTCCCTCGTCAACGGGCCCATTCTCTCTTTCAACTTCCGGAGATGGGGCTCCGCCCCTCTCCTGACGATATCGAACATCGGGTACCGGGCGGGATCTTCCAGGATCGTGATGTAATCCTTCAGGGTCAAGGTCCGGAAGACCCCGGTTTCCTGGAGCCAAGTTCCCAGGATGGTCGTGCCCGACCTGTGAATTCCCTGGATGAAATACCAACCATTCATTCCGTTGATTCTATCTTCTGCGGAGGGCCGGGCTCGTTCGGATCACGGCCGCGACGTCTCAAGTTTGGACGGAAGCACGTATCCTACCAACTTGAGTATACGCCGTCAAGGCCACAGATGATCTGGCACTCCCAAAATAGAAAATTCGGACATCTCTCATATCTGTCATTAACCGTTCTTTCCAAAGCACTTAGATCTTGAAATCAGGAAAGACCTCTCCCCGCAGGGACATGACCTGACCCCCTGAGATCGATCCACCTCATGTGGCAAGATTTTGGCGTTTGAAAGGAGTCAGGCATGGCCAGGAAACGGTTCACACCGGAGCAGATCATCACGATGCTCCGGGAGGCGGAGGTGCTGCTCAATCAGGCGACTCCGGTCACCAAAGTCTGTCGCAAGCTGGGGAGCTCTGAACAGACCTACTACCGGTGGCGGAAGGAGTACGGCGGGATGAGGGTCGACCCGGCCAAGAGGCTTAAAGAGCTCGAACATGAGAACGCTAGGCTGAAGAAGCTGGTGGCCGATCTTTCATTGGATAATTCCATCCTGAAAGAAGCAAACCGGGGAAACTTCTGGGCCCGGCCAAAAAAGGCCGGGCCATCGAGCATGTGTGTGAAGTCATGGGAATCTCCGAGCGGCGAGCTTGTCAGGTTTTGGACCAGCCCCGCTCAACCCAGATGCACGTCCGGAAGGTACCCGATGACGAGGAGTGTTTAGTGAGCCAGATCGTCAGCCTGGCAAGTCAGTACGGACGGTATGGCTATCGTCGGATTACCGTGTTACTTCGTAATGACGGTTGGAGGGTGAATCACAAGCGGGTGGAGAGGATATGGTGGCAGGAGGGGCTGAAAGTGCCGCACAAGCAGCCCAAACGAGGACGTCTATGGCTCAACGACGGATCGTGCAGCCGTCTCCGCCCAATGAAGAAGGACCACGTCTGGAGTTATGACCTGGTTATGGACAGGACATCGGATGGGAGGCCGATCCGGATCCTGGTCATTATCGACGAATATACGAGGGAATGCCTGTCGATGTATGTTTCCCGGAGGATCAGGTCCGAGGATGTTCTGGAACAACTCTACGAACTTTTCCTGACGCGGGGAGTGCCTGAACATATTCGGTCGGACAACGGCGCGGAATTCACGGCGAATGCGGTCAGGAACTGGCTCGAAGACCTTGGCGTAACCACACTCTTCATCGAGCCCGGGAGCCCGTGGGAAAACGGCTACGTCGAATCCTCTCAGGCACGCCTCGTTTCCGCCTTCTATTTCCTTCTGGGGCGGCCTTCCCGCGGGTCAGAACCGTTTCGCGCCCGGGCTTGAATCTGCGCCGCCTCTTGGGACATAATGATCCCATCTCGTAGGGGGTTGCCGAAGGAGGCCATCATGACGGCACATCGATCTCTCTGGCTTCTCGTTCTCGTTCCGGCCCTTCTTCTGTCCGGCTGCCGGAAGGGGCCGGTTGGGTCCCGAGGTGCGAAGGTCCGAACGGAGACCGTGGACGGCGTGACCCTTGTCCACAATCCTCCGGAGCCGCTCGATCCCCGCAAGGCCGTGCGATTCGAGGAGGAGGTGTCCTTCGGCGCCGAGGAATCGGGGCCTGGGGCGGTCTACAAGCCTGGCCAATTTGCGGTCGACGGCCGGAACCAGGTTTATATCTACGAATCCGGGGAAGGCACGATCAAGGTCTTCGGTGAAGACGGGCGGTTCCTGCAGACGGTCGGCCGGAAGGGACAGGGTCCGGGCGAGTTCGCCCAGGCCTTCTTTCTCGGGTTCTGCCCCGACGGACGGCTCCTCGTCACGGACTACCAGAACAAGCGGACGTCGTTTTTCGGTCCCGAAGGCGACTTCCTGGCCAGCTATCAATGGACGAAGAACATCTCGATCCCTCTCCTCGTCCTCGAAAACGCCTACGTCGTCCACGAGTCATTCTATGACGCCGGCGCATCGAAGCTTTTCGTAAAGACCTACGATTTCGAAGGTGCCGAGATCAAGAACTGGGGCGAATTCGTCCTTCCTGGGATGAATTCAGTTACCAGGGGCGAAACCGTCACCACCGTGAGCATCCCTTACAGTCCGCAATCGCTCCTGACGGGTGACCCCGTGCTCCGGCGGGTCTATCACTGCATGAACGATGCGTATCTCATCGAGGTCTTCGATGCCGAAGGCCGGATCTTCCGGAAGATCGACAGGCCCTACGAGCGGGTCCCGTTCACCGACGCGGACAAGGAGGAGTACACGGCCAGAACGAGCGCCCCCAAGGAGGTTGCAGAGATTTATCGAGACATGCCCTGGCCGAAGGTCAAGACGGTGATGGAGCGGATGCTCTGCGACGACCGGGGATTCTTATGGGTGGCGACAAACGAGACGAAAGACGAGGGCGGGCGCAAGCTCACGGCCTACGACGTCTTCGACACCGAGGGGCGCTATGATGCCAGGGTCTGGCTCGATTTCAATCCCGCGAAATTCGCCGCCGGAAGGATGTACCGGTACAAGGAGGACCCGGACACGGGCGTGCGCGTCCTGACGCGCTACCAGGTCGTCTGGGAATAGGCCCCGGGACGTTGGCATATGAAACGATGATATTGCCCGCCTGGGACAATAGAGGGAGACGTCCTCGGCCCAGAGGGCCAAAAAGAGCGATGATTGACGATTCTTTTCAGGCGGTGCGCTCGGCAACGCCCAAAGGTCGGAGGTTCGAATCCTCTCAGGCACGCCACTCGGGGGGCAGACTCATCCAGCAGAATCTTATCGCACGGGCTGGATCCCTATTAGGGGGTCAGGTCAATGAGGCCTTGTGACTCACCGACCTCTGAGCAGTGTTTCCACGTGGGCTGAGACGGCGCTGGCAAGCCCCGGCAAGTTGTAGCCTCCCTCGAGCACGGAGACGAGGCGGCCAGAGGCATGGTCCCGAGCGATGGCGAGGGCAATCTCCGTGAGCCTCCGGAAGCCGTCGTCCGTCACCCGGAAACGGCCGAGAGGGTCGGCCGTCCGCGAGTCGAAACCGGCTGAGATGAGGACGAAATCGGGCCGGAAACGGTCCATCGCCGGCCGAAGCTTCCCTTCGAAGGCCTCGACGAATTCGCTGTCTCCCGATCCCGCGGGGAGGGGGACGTTGAGCGTCGCACCCTTCCCGGCGCCTTCGCCTGTCTCCTTGGCAGAGCCCGTCCAAGGGTACCACGGCCATTGGTGGGTGCTGAAATAGAAGACGCTCCCGTCCCTGTAGAAAATATCCTGGGTGCCGTTGCCGTGGTGGAGGTCCCAGTCGATGATGAGGACCCTGTCGAGGCCGTGTTTTTTCTGGAGATATCGCGCCGCCACGGCCGCGTTGTTGAAGATGCAGAAGCCCGTGCCGACCTCCGTCGAGGCGTGGTGTCCGGGTGGCCGGACGGCGCAAAAGGCGTGCCCGGCCCTTCCGTCCATGACCTGGTCGCAAGCGGCGAGGACCCCGCCCGCGGCCCAGAGGGCGACATCGTACGATTCGCGGCTGATGAGGGTATGGCCTGTCGAGAGTTGGCGGGCGCCGCTTTCGACGTCCTTTTTCACCGTCTCGACATAACCGGGCGTGTGGACGGTCTCGATCCACTCGAGGCCCGCCCGCCGCGGCTCGACCCGGAGGAGTCGGGGCAACAGGCCGTCCCGTTCGAGCCGGTCCCCAACGGCGCGGAGCCTTTTCGCGCTCTCGTAGGCGAATTCGCCCGTGTCGTGCCTGGAATAGATATCGCCCGTGACGAAGGCGACTTTCTCGGCCGGCTCTTCCCCGGCCCTCAGCCAATCCGGCCAGAACGCGAGGGCCCCGGCGGCGCCGATCCCCTTGAAAAACTCGCGCCGGGTCCAGGTGCTTGAAGCACCCAAATCGGCTCTCCTAATGGGGCGGCTATCCGGGTGATTCATTTCGTCGTCCTTCTCTCGCTCGAGTTGCCCTTTCTGCCGAATCTTCCTATAACTCGCGGGATTTTCCGGTCGCATCATCGTTCCAAAGCTCCCGCGTCTTTCAGGATCTTGGCGTTTTCCGGATTGTCCTCGGCCATTCGCAGGACCCTCGTCCCGTTCTCGTCCCGGGCGTTGACGTCCGCACCCGCCGCGATGAGCAGCCTGACGATTTCCGGATCGTATGAAACGGCGATCATCAGGGGCGTGATCCCGCCGGCGATCCGGACGTTGACGTCTGCCCCTTTGCCGATGAGTATCCGGATGACTTCGGTCGGTATGTCGTTTTCCGTCGCCAGGGCCTCAATGAGGGCCGTCCGGCCGTCGGCGTCCCGGGCGTTGACGTCCGAGCCCTTCTCCATGAGTTTCAAAGCCGTGTCGCCCGATCCAGCGATAAAGCTGAACATGAGGGCCGTGACGCCGTAGGGGTCTTTGGCGTCGACCCGCGCTCCCGCTTCGATGAGTTCCAGGGCGGTCTTCTCATGGCCTCGCCGGGCGGCTTCGAGGATCGCGGCGTACCCATTGTCTTCCGTGTCGGGCGAAATTCCCGCGGCTAGGAAAAGTCGGACGGTTTCGGCCTCCCCGGCCTTGACCTGATCGAGGAACGCGCTTTCCGAAAATTCATGACCTCTCCGGACGAGCTCGGCTTTCGCCTTCGCGGCCGGGGAGGAGCACGCCGAAGAAAGAACGAGGAAAGCCGCAGTGACCGACCGAATTACCGCCTGGCTCATGAACATCCGCCTCCTCTGAATTATATAAGGGTCGTGGCCAAAAAGAAACAATGGATAGCAGACCAAAATTCAATTGTTTTGCACGCGTAGAGTGGATGGGGGGATGATATAGCCGCCGGTTGGCCCGGCCGGCCGATCACGAGCGTCCCCGCCGCTCTGCGGCCAAATGGCATAAGTCAATCAATTTACAGTTGATATCAAGCTCCTCCACGGGTCCGGAAGCGGGCACATCGGTCGTGAAACGTCGGGTCAGTCGCTCATCGAAGATGGCCAGTGGGAACCACTCCCGGAGTTTGGCAACGACGATATGGAAGTTCGCCGAGGAGGAGGGGGTCAGCTCAGGTCCCAAGAAAGCGTAGTCAATGTGGTTCTGGGATATCTCTACGCGCGGATCGGAGGATCTCCTGTCGAAGATCCTCACGAAGTCCTCGACGCGGAACGACCCTGTGGTGCTCTTTTGCGTGACCCGGCGCATGATTGGGAAGCCACCCGTCAGCACCGTCGCCGCCACGTTGAGTTTCATTTTCGTGGTTGATGTCTTTTCCTGCGTCGCGCTCTGTATCCTTCCCCTGATTATCAGGAATGCGTCGCCTGCCTCAACTCTGACTTCCCCGCCCCGCCCGTCCCCGAATATCACTTCTCTTTCTAGGAATCTCATCGTGCGCGCTTTGAAGCTGATCGGGCGGTTTCGAAGTTCGGAATCCCTGCATGCGAACGCCACAAGTCCCGCGTCCTTCAGGCTCTGAGCTATCGAGCCCGCCGTGTCGGTGCCGGCGCAGGAGGCGATAATTCTGGGAATCTCTCCGGCGAGCAGGAGGCGCGTGTCAACGATCTCTTTGCCGATGAGGGACGCCACCCTCTGTAGGAGGTCTCCCCCGAGCGTTTTCGGGGGAGCTACGGCAACGTGGACCACATCAATTTGATCCCATGGCCGCTCTTCCGACTTGCCCTTCAAATCGTTTCTCTATTCCGACGATCGGGCAAATTCTAGCATCGCCATAGGGACCGGTCAATGAAGGCCAGAGAACTCCCCGGCGCGAGTCAACGCTTCGGCAGGGGCGGCGGCCCGTCGGGAATGAACGGCTTGTAGACGATGCCCTTCGTCTTCTCCCGGAACTCGGCCTGGATCGCTTGGAGAGCCTTGGCGTCCTCGTACAGGTCCACCATCGTCGCCGCCAAGACCTTGGCCGCGTAGACGAGCCCTTTATGTCCGATCGACATTCCTCCGCAGGCGACGACGGGCCAGGCGTGCCAGGGGGCGTCCACGGGTGCCGTCGTGGCGTTCATGCTCAGGGTGGGAACGATCCAACTCACGTCGCCGACGTCCGTCGAGCCGCCCTCGGGATCCGCTTTAGGCGCCGTCCACGGCTGGACCGAACCGTCGAGGCCCTTGGGTTCCAAGCCCTCCGCGCGCTGGATCTCCTTGGCGAATTCCTGCTCCTCCGGCGTGAACGCGATCGGGCCGAGCCAGGCCATGTTCGCGAACATCACTTTTTCCCCGGTCAGATTGACGAGGGTCTCCCAGTCGCCCGTCTGCACCGTGATCTTTGATCCGGCCTCGGCCATCACGGCCGCGCCTTCGGCGATCCGGCGCGCGCGGCCGAGCAGCTGCTCGACTCCGGCGCCCTTCGAATCGCGGAGCCAGCACCAGAGCTTGGCATAGGCCGGCACCACGTTAGGGACGTCGCCGCCGTTCATGATCGAGTAGTGCATACGGACGGTCGGCTTGACGAATTCGCGCATGCGGTTCAAGCCTGTCGTGAAGAACTCCAGAGCGGCGACAGCGCTCCGCCCGTTCCAGGGGTCGGCGGCCGCGTGGGCGGTTTTGCCGCTGAACTCGACGATGAAGTCGACGATCGCCTGTGAGCCGTCGACGGAGACCCGGGTCTTCTCGTCGGGGTGCCAGGTCAGACAGACGTCGAGGTCGTTGAAGAGCCCCTCGCGGACCATGTACACCTTGCCGCCTACCGATTCCTCGGCGGGCGTGCCGTAGAAGCGGATCGTGCCCTTGAGCTTTCCCGCGGTCATCATGTCTTTGATGGCCAGGGCCGCGCCGAGGGCCGCCGTGCCGAGCAGGTTGTGCCCACAGCCGTGGCCCGGCGAGCCGGCCTGCAGGGCCTCCTTCACGGGCTGGGCTTTCTGCGACAGGCCCGGCAGGGCGTCGTATTCGCCGAGGACGCCGATGATCGGCCGGCCCTCTCCATAACTCGCCACGAACGCGGTCGGCATTCCCGCGACACCGCGCTCGACAGTGAAGCCCTGCTTCTCGGCGTAGTCCGCGAGCGCCTTCGACGAGCGGACCTCGAGCAGCGCGGTCTCGGCGAAGCCCCAGACCTGGTCGCTGAGATCGATGATCTCCGCCTTGTGCTTTTCGATGGAGGCGACGGCCTCCTCTTTCTTCTTGACGGAGGCGCCGGACACCAGTTGCGAAATGATCAACAGGCTGGCGAGCAGGGCCGCGGCGCTCGAAGGACGTCTTTTCATAACCATCCTCTCTTTCGTCTCCATCCGGAATCCGAAGCGAATGGGAAGTGATGTTGCCCTTTACGAAGAGATTCTATCTTCCCGAACGAACGGCTGTCAACAAGACGAATCGCGCCATCCAATTCCCTTCGACCGGGACCAATGCGGCTTTTTGTCAAGAGTTTCTTGACTTATCTCCGGATGAGACCCTATAAGGGGGAGATAGAAAAGAAAAAGAAGCTTTCGGGTCATTGCGTCCCAGAGAACGGCCTCCGGGTGAAAGGCAGGTTCTGTTTGTCAACAGCAAGAAAGGCCTCGATCGATCGGATTCTCGTCCTGATCGCGCTGGGGGCTGTTTTCACGGGTTGGCTTTCGGCCACGCCCCGCGATCCGCAAAAACTTTCCTACTTCACCGAACTGTGGCATCTGGATAAGGAGGCGCGTGCCGGCAAACCTTGGGTCACTTTCCACAGGTCCAACTATGCCCTGGCTTTCTCCTACAACGGCTCGCCCAATCCCGCCCCCTTGCAGGCGGTCGACCCGGCCAAGACCCTGGTCAAGCCCGAGGTCACCTTCCAGCTGAGCTTCAAAGCCAAAGTCTGGCAGGATATGTTCGGGAAGGACATGGACCTTTGGTTCGGCTACACGCAGCGGTCCTTCTGGCAGCTCTACAATTTCAACGACAGTTCTCCTTTCCGGGAGACGAACTACGAACCCGAGGTGCTCCTCAACTTCAGGACCCGCTTCGCCCTCCTCGGGTTGAAGGCCCGCTTCATCCAGATCGGCCTGAACCACCAGTCGAACGGCCAGTCCGAGCCCCTCTCGAAGAGCTGGAACCGGATCGTGGCCAACGTCGGACTCGAACGGGGCGAGTTTTCGCTCCTCGTAAAAGGCTGGTTCCACTTTCCTGAAAGCCGGGAGTCAGACGATAATCCCGGGATAAATAAGTACATGGGCTACGGCGAGGTCTGGGCCTATTATTTCCTGAAGAAGCACCGCCTGGCGGTCATGCTCCGCGACAACCTGGATTTTGGCGAGAATCGTGGCGCCATCCAGCTCGAGTGGAGCTTTCCGATGTTCGCCGAGTTCGCCGGTTACGTTCAGTATTATCTGGGCTACGGCGAGAGCCTTCTCGACTACAACCACCGCATCAACCGGATTGGAGTCGGATTTATCCTGACGGACTGGAATTGATAACTGAAAGACCGGCCGGGACAAGGATGAGACAGGCGGTGACGGCTCCCGGTTTTGTGACCCGCCCCAATAGGACTCCGCACACGGCCGTTCGGCCTATGGCGCGGACTCGCGAAGAAGGTGAAAAATGAAGCGAATCTTCCCGAAGGCGCTTATCCTCATTATATTTGGCTTTTGGGCCCAGGCCGCGGCCCAGGTCCCGACGCCCGAGTCCGTCCTCGGCTTCAAGCCGGGCGCCGATATGAAGCTGGCGACCTACGACCAGGCGATCGACTATTTCAAGCAGCTGGCCGCGTCGAGCCCTTGCCTGAAGCTCCTGGAGGCCGGAAAGACGACCCAGGGCCGTGTCGCCTACTACGCCCTGATCTCGAGCCCAGAGAACCTGGCCGGTATCGACCACCTGCGGGAGATAACCCGGCGCCTGGCCCATCCCCAGGGACTGACCGATGACGAGGCCCGCTTGCTCGCCCGCGAAGGCAAGGCCTTCGTCCATATCGACGGAGGATGTCACGCGACCGAGGTGGCCGGCGCGCAGATGACCCCCCAGCTCGCCTATGATCTGTTGACGCGGCCGGAAGACCCCCAGGTCCGGGAGATCCTCGAGAACGTCGTCGTCATGCTCTGGCCGACCATGAACCCTGACGGCCAGCAGATGGTCGGCGAGTGGTTCCAGAAGAACCTCGGCACGCCGTACGAGTCGTCGGGACTGCCGCGCCTGTATCAGGAATACGTCGGCCACGACAACAACCGAGACGGCTACATGATCAACATGATCGAGTCGCGCCTCATGGAGCACGTCTGGCGCCAATGGGAACCGCACATCATCTATGTCCATCACCAGACGGCGCCGTTCCCGACGCGCATCTGGCTGCCGCCGTTCTCCGAGCCGGTCGGGCTCGAGGCGCCCTATCTCGCCGCGCGCGAGGTGAATATGATCGGCATGGCCATCGCCAAGGGGCTCGAAGAGCGCGGGCTGACCGGCGCCGTCCATATGGGCACGGCCTTCGACGCCTGGTATCCGGGCTATGTCGACTACGCCCCCATTTTCAAGAACATCCCGGCCTTCTGGACGGAGACGGCGGGGAACATGGCCTCCCCGCGCGAATACACGGCCAAGGACCTGCCCCAGGCCTTTCGCGACCTCCGGCCCCAGAGCCTGTACGCGAGCCCCTGGAAGCCCGGCTGGTGGCGGCTGGGCGACGCCGTCGCCTACGACGAAACGGCCTCGCTGGCGGTGCTGGAGTACGCGGCGAAATACAAGGCGTCGCTGCTCTACAACCGCTATCAGGCCGGCCGCGATCAGATCGCCCGCGGGAAAAAGGACGCTCCGTATGCTTACGTCTTTCCGCAGGACCAGCGCGACCCGGTCGCCGCCGTCGAGCTCCTGCGCCGCCTCGCTTTCGGAGGCGTGCGCGTTTTTCAGCTGACGGCACCCGTCACCCTGGACGATGTGACCTATCCGGCCGGAACCTGGGTTGTCCCGACCGACCAGGAGTTCGCCGCGATGGCCCGCGAAGTCCTCGATGTCCAGAAATATCCCGACCTGCGCCAATATCCGGGCGGCCCGCCGAGCCGGCCTTATGACGCGGCCGGCTGGACCCTGCCCCTGCAGATGGGCCTCAAATGGGCGGCCGTCTCGACGCCGCTCGGCGATGAGATCCGGGCCGAGATGAGGCTCTTGGGCCCTCCCGTGGAGCCGAAGATCGATCTCGTGCCGTACAATACCGCCGCGTCCGCCGACTCGGCCCCATTCGACAGCGTGCCCGGCATCGGTTTCGATTCCAATCCCTCGGCGGCGGCCATCCTCCCGCCGGCCGGAAGGATCACGGGCAGCGGACGGGCGCTCGCGGTCGACCCCGCCCAGAATAACGCCTTCCGGGCCATCAACCGCGCCTGGAAAGAGGGCGCCGCCGTTCAATACGCGGCGGGCGGGCCCGGTAAGGGCGGGCGCTATCTGATCCGGGGGCTTTCGAAATCGGCCCAATCGGCGCTCGCCGGATCGCTGGCCCTCGTCGCCGAGCGCACGGCCGCCGGCGGCACGCCGCTGAAGAAGCCGCGCCTCGGCCTTTATCAGCCGTGGAGCGGCAGCATGGACGAAGGATGGACCCGGTGGCTCCTCGAACAATACGGTTTCGAGTTCGTCAGCCTGCATCCCGAGGACTTTCACGCCCTGCTCCGCGACAAGGTCGACGTGATCATCCTCGCCGACGACGCCCGGATCCCCGTGGAAGGCGCGGCCGGCGGCCGAGGCGCCAGGCGAGAGGGAACTCCCGCTCCCACGACCGAAGCGCCGCCCGTGGGAGGACCTCCCGTCGCGGGTGCCGGCGCTCAACCCGCCGCAAGCCGCGGCGGCGGGGCGAACCGTGCCGTCCGGCCGGAATACGCGTACGCCCTCACGGCCGACGACATCAAGGGGTTCGAAGCCTTCATCCGGGGCGGCGGCACCGTCGTCTGCTTCAACTCGGCCTGCCGATTCGCCGTGCAGCAGTTCAAACTGCCGGTCAAGAACGTCGTGGAGGGTTTGAAGGCGGAGGACTTCTTCCTGCGCGGATCGATCGTCGAAGTGAACGTGGATGTGACGCATCCGGTGATGGCCGGCATGCCCGAGAAAGCGGCCGTCTTCGTTGACGGCAGCCCGGTCTTCGACACGCTCGAAGGCTTCAAGGGCAGGGTTCTGGCCAAGTACGCGGAATCCGGTTCCCCGCTCCTATCGGGTTACCTGATCGGCGAAAAGACCCTCTACGGAAAAGCGGCCGCGATCGATGTCGAGCTCGATCGTGGACATGTCATCCTGCTCGGTTTCCGTCCCGAGTGGCGGGACCAATCGTTCGGGACGTTCCGGGTCGTCTTCAACGCGGCGTTGTACGGAAAATAAGGGACGCGGACCTTATATCTTCCGCTTTTTCCCGGTGATATCGGCCTGGCCGTACTCCAGCGACACCTGGCCGGAGAGATTGTCCCCATCGATGACCGCGGTGTAATCGAGCGTCATCGTGTTCACGGTCACCGTGAATTTGACGGTGTTGTTCTCGAACGTCAGGTTCTCCATCTTCGCCGTTCCGCTGGAGCCGGTGTATTTTCCCTGGAGAACGCCGTCCTCGAGAGTAAACTCGAATATGAAGGTGTAGGACATGCCCTCTGCCTGGGCTTCCCACGTCCCCAGCAGCGCCTCGTACTTCTGGGCCGCGGTTTGCGTCTGACCGGAGGACAGGGCCGCGAGCATGATGACCGCTAGGGACGTCATAATAACGGACCCCCGTTTTCCTTTATGGATTGTCATTCGTTGATCCCTTCGTTTCGGTATCGGCTTTATCTTGCCGGATTGGAATTCAGGCTCCGGTAGACCAATTCCAGCCACTGGGGCGTTTTCATGAATCCGTTAGCCCAGGCCGCGAGACTTTCCGGCACGCCCGCGGCCTTGATCTCGTCCAGCGTTTTCCCGGCCTTCATCTGTTTTCGGACCAAGTCGGCGGAATCGGAAAGCATGCCGCGGAAGGCCTTGAGCTCGGCGACGCCCCCCAGCGGGCCGTGACCCGGGATGATCTTGGTATCCGCGGGCAGCGCGCTCAGGATGATATCCAGCTGTTTCACCCAGCTCGCGATGTCGCCGCCGTTGGCCACGTCCAGGAACGGGAACATGCCGTTGAAGAACATGTCGCCCATGTGCACGACCTTCCACACGTCCAGAAAGACCACGATGTCCCCGTCGGTATGGGCGTGGGGGAAGTGGACCAGCTGGATGGGCTCTCCGCCGGCATAGGCCGTCAACTTATCGGAGAACGTGACGCTGGGCAGGGCATTCGCCGGCAGGGCTTTCGTCTGTCCACCCATCAGGGTTTGGTCCTTGGCCAGGAGGGCCCGGACGTTCTCCTGGGCTATGATGACCGCCCCCGGACCGAAAACCTTGTTCCCGTCCGTATGATCGGAATGCCAGTGCGTGTTCACAAGGATCCGCACCCGGTCCCCTCCGGGCAGCGATTTGAAGGCCTCGCGGATCTCTCCGGCGTCGCGCTCGAACATGGCGTCGATCATGAATATCCCCGCGGCGTCGGCGACGATCCCGATGTTCCCGCCGCCTCCTTGCAGCATATAAACCGGCCCGGCCACCGGAACGAGGGTGACCTTGGGCGGATCCTGCCGGGCCCGGAGAAAGAAGCCGAGACAGAAGAGCGAGACGACAACGGCTAAATATTTTCGTTTCATGGCAGACCTCCTATGGCCTCTTTGATGCGTTGAAGGTTCGCGGTCGCGACCCGCTCCCCCCGCCGGGCGATCCTCCGGGGCTCGGAAAAATCGAGGGTCCCGAGGTCGACGGGGACCCGGAGGACGAAATCGGCATGGCGGGCCCTTTCTTCGAAGGACGCGGCCCAGGCCACGTCGATCATCCGCTGCACGACCTGGAACGTGTTTTTGAGCTTTCCCAGGGGCAACTTCTTGAGGGGCCGATGGATGTCCACGAGGACCGTGACCTCGGCCCCTGCGTTTTTCGCGGCTTCGACCGGCGCGCTGTCGAGGACCCCGCCGTCGAGAAGGAGCATCCCCCGCATCCGGACCGGGGCGAAGATGAGCGGCAGGGACATCGTCGCCCGGAGGGCCTTGGCGAGAGGGCCCTCGGTGAACAGGACTTCCTTGCCGGACACCAGGTCGACGGCGTTGCAGACGAACTTGATGGGCAGGTCTTCGATGCGAACGTCGCCGACGCAGCTCTTCAAGTAGGTTTCGATCGCGTCTCCCTTGTCCAGGCCCATCTTGCTGAAGAACCTGTTCTTGTAGTCCGAGAGCATGATGTACTCGAAAAGGTGCCTCGGGCGTTTGAAAAGGTTCCGGCGCGCCGGATTATCGATATACTTGTCCATCCTCAAGCCGCCCAGCATCCGCATCAGTTCCGCCCCGGAGAGGCCGGCCGCGAAAAGGCCCCCGACGATCGCCCCCATGGACGTCCCGGCGATGATGTCCGGAGTCAAGCCGTTCTTCTCGAGAACGCGGAGAACCCCGACATGGGCGAGCCCGCGCGCGCCGCCGCCCATGAGCACCAGGGCCCAGCAGGTCTTGTTTTTCGCGGGGTCCACGATCATTGCCGGCCTTCGAGATAGATGCCGGCCACTTTGAGGGACAGGGCCGCGGCGTCGAGGTCGGCGCGGTTGGAGAGGATAATGACGGTCAGCCCGTCGTCCGTAAAGCGCTGGATGGCTGTCCGGAAGCCGATCGTCTCGCCGTAATGCCACATCCGGGCGTGCCCTTTCCACCCGTTCAAGAACCAGCCGAAGCCGTAGTCCGCCGGGGACCCGTCCGGGCCGGTCGGCCCCTTCGAGGGAACACGCACGGGGGTGAGGGCGGGGCGCATCTCTTCTTCGCTCAGCAGGGCATGCCGGAGCAAGGCCTCGTCCCATTGAAGGAGATCCGCGAGGGACGAGTAAATGCCCCCGTCGCCCAGAGTCGCCGACGTCGGGCTTTGGTCCGTCATGCTCCAGCGGTTGTCCTCCTTGGTGTAGCCGAAGGCCCGGTTGGGCACCTTGTTCTTGCCGCGGACGTAGGCCAGCGTGTTGATCATGTTCAGGGGGGTGAAGATGCGCTCTCGGAGGAAGTCGGGGAAGGACTCGCCCGAGGCTTTCTCGACGATGAGGCCCAGCAGGACGTAGCCCGAGTTGCTGGTGCGCCAAAGCGACCCCGGAACGAACCATCCGGCCTTCTGCCGTTTCAGGAGATCCAAGACCGCCGCGTCCCGGATCTGCGCATCCTCCACGGGGACGGTACGGTCGGTGGCGGGCATGAGCTCCTCGTAATCGGGCAGTCCCGACGTGTGATCGAGGAGGTTTCGGATGGTTATCGCCCGGCCGTATTCGGGAAAATCCGGAAAGATGTCCGTCAAGCGGTCCTGATAGTGAAGCTTGCCGTCGCGCACGAGAAGCATGACCGCCGCGGCCGTGAACTGTTTCGTGACCGAAGCCAGTCGAAAGTTGGTCCGGAAATCGACCGGGCGCATGGCCTGCAGGTCCGCGACGCCGCGGGCGCTATTGTAGACGGTGCGCCCGTCCTTCGCTACGAGAACCGCCACTCCGGGCTCGCGTTCGCCGATGAGGCCCTTGAGCAGCGCGTCGACTTGCTTCGCCCGCTGGTCGGCGCCGTCCACCCGGACAAGGGATGTCAGGAGGATAGACAGCCCGAAGATCGCGCTTGCTAGGATCGTACGTCCCGGGAGAGTTTCCACCTTGAGGCCATCGTAATGCATGCGGCCGGGAAATATCAAGTGCATGTCGCCCGTCCGGGGTGGGGGGAAGGAATCACCGTCCGAATCACCCCAGAAGGGGATTGCCACCGGCGGACCCTCACCGGAAAATCCCGGGTAGGGGAAAAACGCCTCACCCCGGGAGTGTGCGACGATGAACAGACGCAGAAGAAACCGATTCGTCGAACGGAACGAAGTCCTCATCCGGACTTCCCTGAATAGGTATCAGGGGGCGGGGACCCCGGCCACCACGTACGATATCTCCACGGGCGGGGCGCGGATCATCACGTCGAAATGTTTTGCCGTCGGAACCGCCGTCAGGATCAGGATCGACCTTGCCAAAACGGGACAGTCCGTCACTCTCGATGGAGAGATCAAATGGCTCCGGGCCAAAGAAGGGGAGGACCTGTATGAGCTCGGAGTCGGATTTCAAAATCTGAAGTCCCATCAGATCCTGGCTCTTCTCAGGCACCTCTACGGCCAGGATACGGGCATTCCCTCGTCCATCGCCTAAGACGCGAGCTCCCTCACTCGAACTTGAAGTTCTTATCCTGGAAGAGCTTCAGGCAAGCGTCCACGACCTCGCGGTCGTAGAGCATGCCCCGCTTCTGGGAGATCTCGTCGAGGGCCGCCTGGATCCCCAGGGCGGGCCGGTAGGGACGGTGGGAGGACATGGCCTCGACGACGTCCGCGACACAGATGATCTTCGCTTCGAGGAGGATGTCCTTTCCGGCGAGGCCCTGGGGGTAGCCCGAACCGTTGATGGCCTCGTGGTGCTGATGGACGATCTGGGCGATCGGCCAGGGGAAGTCGATCTTGCTGAGGATGGTGTAGCCGGCCTGGGCGTGCATCTTGATCATGGCGTACTCGAGGTCGGTCAGCTTGGTCGGCTTGCTCAGGATCTCGGCCGGGACATAGAGCTTGCCGATATCGTGGATGATGCCGGCGATCTCGATGGCCTCGACCCTCTCACTGGCGAGCCTCATCTCCAAGGCGATGGCCCGGGCCAGCCGGGTGACGCGCTCCTGGTGGCCCGCCGTGTACGGGTCCCTCATTTCGATGGCCGACGCCAGCGCGTCGATGGCCGCTTTCAGGGTCGTCCGCAGCTTGGCCAGGCCCTGACGGAGGCCCTCCTCGGCCTGCTTGCGCTCCGTGATGTCCCGGCAGAGATAGACGATGCCGTAGGGATCCCTGTCCGGGCCCCGGAGAATGGCGCCGTCCACTTCGAACTTGATGCTGGGCCCGTTATTGAGCACCAAACTGATCTCCTGCGGCGCGACGCGTTTTTCGAACATGATCTTGGTGGTCCGCATGGCCTTCTCGAGGTCCTCCGGGGCGACGAAAGTGAAGACGTTGCGCCCGACAAGGCCTTCGACGCCGGCGTTCCCGGTCAGGCCCACGGCGACCTCGTTGGCGAAGGTGATGTTCCCCGCGAGGTCCGTCCGGATGATCATGTCGGGGATGGCGGCCACGAGCCGCCGGTGGAGCTCCTCGCTGTCCGCGAGGGTGTTCTTAGCCTTGATGCGGTCCGTGATGTCCTCTCCCGAACTCAGCGTGCCCTGGACCTGGCCGGCGTCGTCGGTCACGATCGCATTGTGCCAGGCGATGTTCCGTTCCTCCCCGGACTTGGTGAGGACGATGTTTTCATGGTACTCCTGCTGCTCGGCGCGGCCGGCCATGATTTCCTCGAAAACCTTCCGGACCTCTCCTCTGTCTTCCGTTCGGAGACACGTGTCGAACCAGCTTTTTCCAACGAGCTCGGCTTCCTCATATCCCAAAATGCTGGCGCCTTTCCGGTTGATCATGACGATCGTCCCCCGCCGGTCGCGCACGAGAAGCATGACCTCGGCGATATCCAGGTATTTCTGGATCCTGTCCCGCCCCTGGGCCAGAGCCCGCTCGGCCCGCTTGCGTTCGATCGATCGGGCCACCTGGGACGAGACGAATTCGAACATGCGCAGTTCCGCGGCGCCATAGGCGTTCGGGTCGCTGTAGTGCTGGACGACCATGGCCCCTGTCGTCGTTCCGTCGACGATGAGGGGGACGCCCAGCCAGATGGCGGAAGGCACGCCGATGAGCTCGACTTCGCCCCGGCTGCACAGATCCTGGTCCGTGGCCGCGTCGCAGAGCAGCGGTTTGCCGGTTCGGATCACATACTCGGTCAAGCCCTTGCCCGATTTCTTGGGGGCGGGCGGAGTGTCCTCCTCGTCGACGAAATAGGGGAAGCTGAGCATGTCGTCCTTGTCGTCGTAGAGGGCGATGTAGAAATTCCCGGCCGGCATGACGGTGCCGATGATATCATGGACGGACTTGAAGAGATCACCCAGCCCGGCCGATGTGTCGGTGGCCTGGGCGATCCGGTAGACGGCGTTCTGGAGGAGCTCGGCTTGCTTCCTGCTGTGGATGTCCTGCATCATGCCGATCATCCGCCGGATGTTCCGGTCGTCCTCGATCAGGAAAAAGCCGCGGTCGTGCAGCCAGCGGTAGCTCCCGTTCTTGCACCGTAACCGATAGTCGACGTCGTAAGTCGCCCGCTCTTTCTCGGCGACGTCGAGGACCCGCAACGCCTCGGCCCGGTCTTCGGGATGGATCATCGCCGCCCATTCTGCGATACCGCCCATATCCTCCCGCCCGTAGCCCAGGACCTGTTCCAGACTGCCGCTCCACAAGATATCGCCCGTCGTGAGGTCGTAGTCATAGACGATCTGGCCGGAGGCCGCGATGAGGAGATCGTACTTTTTGCGCTCGTTGATATAGGGCACTTTGACGTGCCGAGGCTCCGTCCGGATGGTCGCTCTCGCGGACATGCCGGCGGCGGGCTGGATCTCGATGGACATCGCGGCAGGGCTGGCGGGAGAGCGTGGAACGAGGCCGGATTCCTCCCCCGGCGTTTTCGTCAAACTCTGAGGCATCCGGTTGAAGATCTGCATGGTGTTCTCACAGCGATTGTGACGCAAGGAAATGCGGTCATCCATCCCCTTCCGGAATCATTTGGGGGGTGATATTTCGCTCACCCGCCTCACCCGGAGAGAGGAGGTGCCCGAAGAGGCGGCGCGTTCTTTCCCGGGAGCTAGAAGAGGAATCCGCCGCGGCGGCTTTTCATGGCCAGCGCGGCCATCCGGATGATCATGAATATAATGCCGCCTCCCAGGGCGGCGGTATAAAGTGTCAAGAGGACGGCGTTGAGCCGGGGGAGTTTCTGCGAATAAATCCAGGGATAGACCAGGTCGAAGAGGGTCTTGCCGAAGAAGATGATCAGGAGAGTGAGCCCGAGAGCGGACCGGTAGAGGTAAGGCTTGACGTTGGACATATCGACCTGGTCAAGGTTGATCAGGGGATAGAGGAGCCAGGCCGCTAGGACCCAAAGGGCGAGGGTCAGAGCTATAAACCAGCCTCGATCCCGCGCGTTCTTCGGCACTCCGTTCTTTCTCTCAATACCGCCAGCTCTTGAGGTCCGCGCCCTTCGGCGCCGTGGCCTCGATGCGCTTGACGATCCGGGGAATGTACATCTGATGGTAGCGGAGGCGCGAGATCGCGTTCGGCCGGTCGTGGTCGCCGTTCCAGCAGTGCTCGGCCCGGTCGCCGTAGTCGACGTCGCCGGCGTAGTACGGATCATTGGTGCTTTCGAGGAACGCGTCGGCCAGGTACACGGCGTTATTCAGATAATAGTTGTCCATGTCGCCGACGTAGATGTGGATCTTGCCCTCGAGCTTCGGGCCGAGCGTCTTCCAGTCGCGCTGGAGGATATGGACGAGGTCGTAGTTCTCCTTCCAGTAGTCCGCCACTTCGCGGTCGATCTCGCCGGTGAGCTTGTCCCAGATCGGCTTGGGATAGCCATCGCCGCCGACGGGCCCGAACACGGCCTGCCAGATGTCCCACTGGTCGCCCGACCGGGAGTGCGTCCCCAGCGCGAGCTCGCGATGATTGGTTTCCTCCAGGGTCGAACTGACTTCGCCCAGGTAATTCCGGAGGGCCGGCCGCGACGTTTTCTTCCACGGGCTGTCGACGAAATAGGCGTTCCGGTGCTCGTAGATGTTGACGATCGTGTAGGCGCGGAAGTCGATCGGGTCCGGGCAGCAGGCGTAACAGCCGTTGAACGCGTCGGGGTAGAAGACCTGGGCGGCCAGGGCCTCCCAGCCGCCGGTCGAGCCGCCGTAGAGGAATCTCGCCCAGCCCTGGCCAAGGCCGCGGTATTTCTTCTCGATATAGGGGATGAGCTCGTGGACGATGGCGTCGCCGTAGGGACCGAGGTTGGCGGAATTCACGGCGTAGGAGTCGTCATAGTAGGGATTGGCGTGCTGGATCTCGATGATGATGACCCGCGGGAAATCCTTTCCCGTCCATTCCTTGTAGAACGCGTGGGCGTATTCCTCCTGGATCCTGTTGTAGCCTGCGAGGTGGAAGCGTTCGCTGTAGTCGGGCTCGAGATTGGGGTCGGGGGGCGTTTCCCGAAAGCCGTCGAAGCTGTACGGAAAGTGGCCGTGGAAGATGACCAGCGGGTAGCGGGCCTCGGGATGCTCGTCGAATCCCTCCGGGAGGAGGAGGCAGGCCCCGATGTGCATGGGCCGCCCCCAGAACTTGGACAGAAGATCGCTCTTGATCTTTTCGTGGCGGATGTATTTCGTGTCCTTGGGTGGCGCGATGGGCGGGATCTCCTTGTCGAGGAGGATGCGGATTGTCCCCGGTCGGCCGGGGTCGATGAAGAGCTTCCGGGGCGCGCTGTAAAGGTTGCCGGGGGCGGCGTTCCAGCGCTGGCCTTCGCCGCGGTCCATGGGCAGCTTGACCGTGTGACCGTCGGAGCGACGGAAAGTTTCGTATCGGTGGAGGAGGGCCTGGACATAGTATTCGCCCGCCGGCAGCTCCGCCAGGCTCCTCAGAGGATAGCCGAAGGCCGACGCGTCGACAGCGGCATCGGCGCCCGGGGCGAGTCCTTCGACGTCGATCCCGAAGACGAGCTGGGTCGCGGGGCCGTCGTTGATCTGGAACCGGGGCTCCGCGTCGCCGTTCGTCGACAGGAGCAGGAGCACCCGGCCGTCGACAGGCGTCCTGGACCGTTCGGCCGGAAACGAGACGGCGAACTTGACCTGGGCGAAAGAGCCGAGCGGCGCCGCAAGCAGGATGACAGCCGCGGCGAGCGCGGCGGCCCAAGGCTCGGGCCGGAAACGGAGTTTTTTCATGGAACCCTCCTTGGGGGAACGAAGGCCTTAGTCATGAGAGGAAAATACCATAAGAGGGAGCCGCCTGTCGACTTACCCCGGGTGAGGTGACAAAATCCTCCAGGCGTTCACCCCTAGGGGTGATTGACCGGGGCGGGGGGGTAGCCGGATGATAGGGCCGGAATAAGCCGATGAACTCGCGTCCGGGCGTTCCCGTGCTATAAGCCGCCCAACGCATTTCGAAAGGAGCAGGCCCATGGCCAAGATTCTGTTGCTCGATTTCAGCGATGCGGAGAGGGACCACCTGGTCGCCAAGAAATACGACATCGAAGCGCGTGCCACGGGCTGGACGACTGGGAATGACGAGTCCTTCGACCTGTCCCAGGAAAGCGAGATCGTCTTCTACCAGGTCGGCGGCGCCGCCGCCGCGGGACCTGCCGCTATCCATGCGGGGGTCCACGAAGCCCTCATGGCCCGGGTCCGGGAAGGCGTCCGGGTTGTCTGTTTCATCGGCGGCGGCGAGACGTCCCAGCTGACGAACATCGTCGGGCCGATCGAGGGACTCCAGATCAAGGACAGCGCCCGGACCGAGGCGGTGGTTTTCAATCCCCGCGCCCTGTTCCATGTCCCCTTCGAACGGTTCCGGCCGTTCATCGACAAGGCCTACCGCCTGCTCCCCGAAACCTTCGCCGAGGGCGTCTGGGAGAAGGAGACGGCCTCGAATGGCAAGTTCGAATTCCTGGCCAAGAGCACGGACGGCGCGCCCGTGGCCATGATCCTGAACAGAGGCAAGGGCCATGTCCTGCTCCTTCCCTCGTTCGGGGCGAAGAACGTCGAAGTCGTCGACTACATCCTGAAGGATAAGCTTCCGCTCGGCCCCGATCTTTCCGAGGGGCCGGCTGGCGACTGGCTTGACGGCGAAGACTACGCCTTCCCCGAACTCAAAGCCCTGATCGGCAAACGGGACGAGGAGAAGAAGCGCTTCGACGAAGTCCTCGCCGATTTCGACCGCCAGATCAAGGAGATGAAGGCCGGCGGCCAGGAAGAGTTCCATCACCTGCTCAAGGGGGATGGGGCCGTCCTCAAGAAGGCCGTCGTCCATGCTTTCCGCTATCTCGGCTGGGGCCGGGTGGTGGACGTCGATGAATACTGGAAGAACGTTATCCGGAACAAGGAAGAGGACGCCTGGCTCATCGACCCCGGCGATACGCCTGTCGAGACCGGCATCCGCAAGGGCGAGCTCGTCATCATCCTTGTCCGGGGCGGCAAGAACTGGGCCACCGACGACGAGTGCGCGCTCCTTCAGAAGTACAAGGGCCGGCGGATGCAGGAGTTCGACAACACCCGGATGAAAGCCGTCCTCGTCGGCAATTACTTCTCCGCGATCGAAGCCAAGCTCCGGGACAACCCGTTCTCCGCGGCCCAGGTCGAGGAGGCCCAGAAGGACGGCAACGGCCTGCTTACCACCTTTGAGCTTTTCCGGGCGATCAAGGCCGAGAGGGAAAAACGCATCTCCAAGGATGCTCTTCGCGAACAGATCAAGCTCAAAGCCGGCCTGGTCAAGTTCGACATCTAATTGGGGACACAATACATGTTTCCGAATTTCGTGGCCTGATTCTGATTCAACGTCGGCTTTCCATACACGAATTTCGGAAACATGTATTGTGTCCCCGATTTATCTCGTATAGAATCTCCTCCCGCGGAGGAGTTCTTTGAACCTCACCTGGATCGACTGGGGCATCGTGGTCGCCGTCCTGGCCTTCATCATCGGCGTCGTCATCGTCAGCAAGCCCCTGATGCGGAGCGTCTCCGACTTCCTGGCCGCCGGCCGAACCGGCGGGCGGTACCTGATCAGCCTGTCGCAGGGCACGGCCTCCCTCGGGGCCATCACCATCGTCGGCATGCTCGAGATGAACTACATCGCCGGCTTCAACATGCGCTGGTGGGAAATGGCCATGGCCGTCGTCATCGTGGGCATCAGCGTCTCCGGCTGGGTCCTCTACCGTTTCCGGCAGACCCGGGCCATGACCATGGCCCAGTTCTTCGAGATCCGCTACAGCCGGAATTTCCGCATCTTCGCCGGTGCCCTGGCCTTCCTCTCCGGGATCATCAACTTCGGCATCTTTCCGGCCGTGAGCGCCCGTTTCTTCATCCATTTCTGCGGCCTGCCCAGGACGATCGACGTCCTCGGCCTCCATGTCTCCACGTTCGCCCTGATCATGATCGTCATCCTCTGGATCCCCCTCTACTTCGTCTTCTCGGGGGGCCAGATCGCCGTCATGATCACCGACTTCCTCCAGGGGATCTTCGTCAACGTCGTGTTCATCGTCATCGTCATCGTTCTGATGCTCAAGGTCGACTGGGCCCAGATCTTCCAAGCCCTGTCCCTGGCTCCGGCCAACGCCTCGCTCGTCGATCCGTTCAAGACGGGAAGCACCAAGGACTACAATTTCTGGTATTTCTTCATCGGCATGATCGGGGTCATCTACGGCAAGCTGTCGTGGCAGGGGACGCAGGCCTACAACGCCTCGGCGAAGAGCGCCCACGAAGCCAAGATGGGCGACGTGCTGGCCAACTGGCGGGGCATCCCGCAGTGGGGCCTGTTCCTGGTGTTCGTGCCCATCGTGGCCTACACGTTCTGGCACGGTCCCGGCTTCGCCGCCGCGGCCGCGTCGGTCAGGCCGGTTCTCGACGGCCTGGGGTCCGAGGCCCTGCGGAGCCAGCTGACCGTGCCCTTGGCGTTGACGAAACTGCTCCCCGTCGGGCTCATGGGGGCCTTCGCCGCAGTCATGCTCGCCGCCGCCATCGGCTGCAACGAAACCTATCTTCACTCCTGGGGGAGCATCCTCATCCAGGACGTCGTCATGCCGCTCCGGAAGAGGGCCTTCGCGCCGCAGCAGCATCTCAAGCTCCTGAAACTGTCCATCCTGGCCGTAGCGGTCTTCAGCTTCGTCTTCAGCCTTCTGTTCCAGCAGAGCGAGTACATCTTCCTCTTCTTCGCCATCACGGGCGCCATTTTCGCCGGCGGGAGCGGGGCCGTGATCATCGGCGGCCTGTACTGGAAGCGCGGAACGACGGCCGCGGCCTGGGCGGCGATGGTCGTCGGCTCCGTGGTCGCGGTCGGCGGGATCGTCCTCCACCAGCTCAAGCCCGATTTCTTCATCAACGGGCAGATGTTCTGGGGGCTGGCGATGGTCGCCTCGAGCCTGGTGTATGTCCTCGTATCGCTCGTGACGGGACGCCGGAAAACCTTCGACATGGACAGGATGCTTCACCGGGGGAAATACCTGATCCGGGAGGAGTACACAGTGGTCGACGCGAAGCCCGTCAAGGGCTGGAAAGTCCTGGGCATGGGCCGGGAGTTCACCCGCTCGGACAAGGTCATCTATGTGGCCACCTACGCCTGGACCGCCGGCTGGGTCGTCGTCTTCGTCGTGGGCACGGTCCTCAACCTGACCGGCGGGGTCGCCGCCGGGCCCTGGATGCGCTTCTGGAAGACCTACATGATGATCTATCTCGTCGCCTCCATCTTCGTCATCGTCTGGTTCTCGGCGGGAGGCATCATCAACCTGAAAGAGATGATCCGGACCTTGAGGGTCATGAAGCGCGATCATGCCGATACGGGTTTCGTGACCAAGGACGGACTGGAGGCGTCCGGGCGGTGAACCGGACGGACGGCGGGACCCGATGAACTACGGACATTTTTCCGACGACGGCCGGGAATTCCTCGTCACCGACGTCCGGACGCCCAGCCCCTGGATCAACTACCTTACGAACGGCCGGTATTTCGCCACGATCTCCGCGAACGGCGGCGGAATATCCTACGACCGGAGCCCGCTCCACGGCCGGATCACCCGCTACCGGATCAACGACGTTCCGCCCGACAGGCCGGGAAAATACATCTACGTCAAGGATCGGGATTCCGGGGAGATCTGGAGCCTGACCTGGCAGCCCGTGGGACGCGAACCCGCCGCCGCCTACCGGGTCGCTCACGGCTTCGGTTACACCCGGGCCGAGGCCGAGGTCGCCGGGATCGCCTCGTCGGTCCTCTTCTTCGTGCCCATCGACGACGACCGGGAGATCTGGAAGGCGGTCCTGACGAACACGTCCACTCGTGTCCGCCGGCTCTCGGTCATCGGCTACGTCGAGTTCGCCCTCGGCCACGCCCTGGTCGACCTCATCAACCAGTGCGACGACCAGCATTTCAATCGCGTCCATTTCGATGAAGGGCTCGGCGCGCTCTTCGCCACGAAAACCTACTGGGTCACCGAAACCCGGGGCACTCAGCAGCAGGAGAACAAGGAATGGGACCGCTGGGCTTATTTCACCGTGAACCGGCCGGTCGCCGCCTACGAGACGGTGCGGGAGAGGTTCATCGGGCCCTTTCGGAACGAGACCGACCCGGCGGCGCTTGGGAGCGGCCTGTCCTCCAAGGACATGGATTGCGGCAACGCGGTCGGAGCGCTCCAGGTCGACCTCGAGTTCGGGCCGGGGGAATCCCGGGACGTCATTTTTTCGCTCGGGGTCATCCCCAAGCCGGAGTTCGACCGCTTGAAGCGGCCCTCCGTCGAGAAATACCGTGACCCCGCCGCGGTGGATGCGGCCCTGGGCCGCGTCCGGGAGGAATGGGAGCGTTTCCTCGGCCACACCCGGGCCGCGACGCCGGACCCTGAAGTTAACGTCTTCATGAACTATTGGGCTCCCTACCAGGCCAAGGTCGCCTTCGACGTCGGCCGGGTGGCCAGCTTCTATTATTGGGGCATAGGCCGGGGCTTCGGCTACAGGGACACGGCCCAGGACACGATCGCCATCTCGATCGCGGAACCGCGACGGGCGCGGGACCGCGTCTTGCTCCTCGCCCGGCAGATGCGGCGCGATGGAAAAGTCTATCATCACTTCTATGGCGACGGGCAGGGCGAATTTACCCGGCACTGCGACGACCCGCTGTGGTTCATCCTGGCGGTGACGGAGTATATCAAGGAGACCGGGGACTTCGGCCTTCTCGACGCGGCCGAACCGTTCCTCGACGGGGGGGAGGGGTCGGTCCTGGAGCACCTGCTGGCCGTCGTCCGGTTCGCGGGGGCGAACCTCGGTCCCCACGGTCTGCCTGTCTTCGGCCGCGGCGATTGGAACGACACGCTCGACTACATCGGCGGCAAGGACGGCGGCGAGAGCGTCTGGGGCGGGATGTTCTATGTCGCCATGCTCAACCGCCTGCTCGAACTCTTCGAATTCCTGATGATCGCCGGCCGGCATGACGGCGGCCTTGAATTGCGCGACCGCTTGGTCGAGGCCCTCGAGAAATTCGCCTGGGACGGCGAGTGGTACATCCGGGCGTTTGGAGAAGGCGAGAAAAAGATCGGCTCGAGCGGGAACCGATACGGGAAGATCTTCGTCAACTCCCAGAGCTGGGCCGTCATCGCCGGTCTGCCGGATCGGACGCGGCTCGTCCGGGCGATGGACAGCGTGGCCGGACACCTCGACACGCCGTACGGCCCGAAGATCTGCGCCCCGGCTTTTCGCGAGATCGACCCGACGATCGGCCTCATCACCCGCTGTGTCCGGGGGAAAAAGGAAAACGGAGCGGTCTTCTGTCATCCGGCGGCCTGGGTGGTCCAGGCGGAGTGCCTTCTCGGCCGGGGCGACCGGGCCTTCGGTTATTTCAAGAAGCTCCTGCCGGACAGGGTCGATTCGGATATTTTCATGGCCGAACCCTACGTCTATTCCCAGTACATCACGAGCGACGAGCACGAGACGGCCGGCCGGGCCAGCCATTCCTGGCAGACGGGGACGGCCGCCTGGATGTTCCGGGTGAGCTTCGACCATATCCTCGGCATCCGGCCTTCCTATGAAGGGCTCGTCGTCGACCCGGTCATCCCGCGGGCTTGGAAAGCGTTCAAGGCCGAGCGCGTATTCCGGGGTACGCGGTATCTCATCGAGGTCGAGAATCCGGACGGCGTCGGATCGGGCGTGAGATCCATCATCGCCGATGGGCGTCCTGTTCGCGGGTCTGTCTTGCCGCGACCGGACGGCGCGGTCTGCCGGGTGCTCGTCACGATGGGCGCGGCCGAGGGATCCTGAAAGGGGAGAGCGATGAAGCGTCATCCGGCAAATCCCATCCTGACCAGGGCGAGCGTCCCGGCGATCCCGCCCTTCTTGACGGATGTCACGTCGGTCTTCAATCCCGGGGCCGTCAAATTCGGAGACCGGTACCTGCTGATGCTCCGCGTCCAGGGCCGGTCGCGGGAGACCTTCATGGTCATGGCCGAAAGCCGGGACGGCGTCCGCTTCGCCGTCCGTCCCGAGGTCGTCGAGTTCAAGGGCCTGGAGAAGGTCGAAGAGAGGATCTACCATGTCTACGACGCCCGGATCACCCGGCTCGACGGCGCGTTCTATATCATGTTCGCCATGGATATGGACAGCGGTTGTCAGCTGGGACTCGCCCGGACGGAGGACTTCGAGAGGTTCCGTTTTCTCGGCGTCACGTCGACGGACGACGTCCGCAACGGCGTCCTGTTCCCCGAGAAGGTCGGCGGCGTCTATCTCCGGCTCGAACGG